>RRYU01022185.1_pt1 | contig 24209 bp, 30 predicted proteins | sample 2162651 | NCBI WGS metagenome assembly RRYU01 (sample SAMN10267283, study PRJNA491782) | microbial mat metagenome | isolation source: biomat in the production well | place: Japan: Minami-Kanto gas field, natural gas well KTG3 | collected 2017-06 | reverse complement strand
CTATCTCCGTAAACAACATTGCCAAATGGTAATTGATGATAATGTTTACGGAACATTTCGAAGTAATATTTTTCAATATCTTGATTTGAAAGCTTTTTCATTAACTGGTCTTCGAAATTTTAAAGTCCAAATTAAGTTGGGTTGCATCCGCTCTATACCGGACCTCTGTTATTGGGAATATTAATAGCGGTAGCATTTTCCGGATTCGGGTATGCTAAAGAGGGAAGGCAGGAAAAAACGTTGTTCAAGTATCATTTCAACAGTCGCTTTGATGCGACGCGTACTCATCCAGCAACCTGCGGATCATCTTCTGATACTGCGTATTATGCTTTCGGGCTTCGTTTTTAAAAAAATCTATGCTGGTTTTGCTGAGAGCGATCGTAACCTTGACGGTCTCATCTTTCAGCGCAAGCTCTTCGGGTGAAGGAAGAAAATCCTCAACAACCTTCACCTTGTCCATGGGCTCATTCGTGTATTTTATTTTCTCTTTCATAAATCTTTTTCCCTTTGCGCCAGTACCCGGCGCCAATAATCCTGATTTTATTCTTTCGATACGTGAACCTTACAGTCAAAATGCCTCCAGCGACATTCCCGAGACAATAAAACCGTTTTTCCTCTTCACTATGCTCAAGATCTTCGAGAATAACACGTTGATGATCCAGAAAAGCAAGTTGTGCCAAAGCAAAGGACACACCGTGCTTTTCCTGATTCAGCTTGTCTTTGTCGGTATCCCACTCGAAATCTACGTGTCTTGTCATATACTTAATAATACGGTGATCTTTACTATTTGCAAATACAATAATATGGGTATTTATACATATTGACCGCCAGGCAACATGGCAATACGCTGTTTTTGTCCAAGAAAGGGTACGGTTTGGCGGAGCCTGATGCGGTGGGTATATTATGGTATAAATAAAGTGCTGAATTCGGGCCTGAATAAAGTTGTGATGTGTCATGAAAAACATCCGTATCGCAAGCGATATCATTCCATTGGGTGAGTTCAAGTCGGGTATTTCTTCCTGTCTGAAAAAAGTGCAGACGACAGGTCATCCTCTGATTATAACCCAGAACGGAAGACCTGCCGGAGTTCTTCTGTCGCCTGAGGAGTATGATAGCCTGGTGTACCGCAAACAATTTATCGAGTCGGTAGAGAAAGGTTTAAGAGCAGCGGAATCAGGAGAGGTCTACAGTACTGACGAGGTCAGGGCGAGGTTTACAGAAAGTAAAGCGTCTCGTAAAGGATGAACGTTGTCTGGACAGCAGAAGCACTCAGAATGCTTGAAGAAATCGAAAGGTTTATCGCTCAGGATAATCCGCAACGAGCTTCTGCTTTTATTGACCGACTGCTTGAAAAAGGTGATACAATTGCCTCGTTTCCCGGCATGGGACGAGTTGTTCCAGAGCTTTCTCAGCCAGAAATTCGGGAGATACTGGTCGACAAATACCGAATAGTTTATAAAGAGACTCCTGACCAGATCGTTATTCTTACTGTGTTTGAAGGACACCGCTCGCTGCGTTTCGAAGAACTTGATCTTTGAGCAACGTCCCATGATAGAGACAGTTGCAAGTGATTTCCTCCCTTATAAACGCGATTAGTGCAGATGCTGACAGACTGCCGTTAGGATTTGTCGAGCATTCTTTTCTATACTCAACAGTAGTACAATCAGTAAATCACGGAATCTCTTTTCCTGTTCCATTAGATGGATTCAATCACACAGGCTTCTCTTGGTGCTGCTGTTGCTCATGCCGTATGGCATAAACCGTTAGGGCGCAAAGCGCTTCTTTGGGGGGCTTTTTTCGGTACGCTGCCTGATCTGGATATTGTTTTCTTTCCCTTCCTCGATGATGTGCAGCAGCTCTACTGGCACAGGGGTGAGTCCCATTCGATCTTTTTTGTTCTGATTGGCGGCGCATTGCTCGGCACGCTCATGTGGAGAGTCAGATGGAAAACAAAGATCTCTCCTCAACGGGCCATGGTGGGTATGGTACTGATCATGGCAACCCATGTGCTGATAGACTATTTTAATATTTACGGCACCCAGTTCCTTGCACCGTTTTCGCGATTTGGTTTCAGCCTCGGCAACTTATTTATCATCGATCCGCTCTATACAGGATCTCTGTTGCTGGGAATTATAGCGGCAGCATTTTCCGGATCCGGGTATGGATACCGATTCACATGGGCGGGACTGATGGTAAGCTCTGCATACGTTCTCTTTTCGCTTGTCTCCCATGCATACGCAGATTCGGTGTTCAGCCGTCAGTTGGAGGCCAAGCAGATCGAAGTTAAAGCTTCTTACACAGGTGCCACTCCGATGAATACGCTCCTGTGGCGACATGTTGCACTCACCGATTCCGGGATTCTTATTGGTTACTTCTCTGTTGTCGCAGATTCTGCGGAGGAAGAGATCGAGTTTGTGACCGTGCAGAGGAATGAAGCACTGATTGCCCCTTATCGAGGTCAGCGCAATGTTGAAGCGGTGGATTGGTTTTCAAACGGTTTTTGGGTGGCCGAAGAGATTGACGGTGTGGTAACTATAGCCGATCTTAGGTTCGGAGAGCTGAGATCCGATCCAGATGACCCTCCTGAAAAGTGGCAGTATGTCTTTGTTTGGGGGATATCGGATGGACCCGATTCATTGCCGCAGCGATCCGTCAGCCTTGAAGAAAGCAGTAAGGCGCTCGATACGTTATGGGCCAGGTTGACCGGGGGTATTCGCGAGAGCAGTCAGCTTGAAAAGTAGGCGATCAGGCCGAAGGAGAGGAACAGGGCGGTGGCGAGGAGAATGGTCTGGTCGCTGATCTTTCGCATAAACGCTTCCTTGTCCTCCTGATACAAACTTGCGATGATGATTACGGCTGCATTGTTTACGAGCAGGAAGTAGGCTGCATCCTGAAGAATTTTCGTGAAGGTGAAATAAAATATGAGCGTTCCGGAGATCAGGCTCACGGCAATGAGGAGCTGTTTTGTTTGCGGAAAGGATAAGGTGTTGGCGATTGTTTTGATGCCGCTCAAAAGGTCGCCGCGCCGGTCGCGCATGTCCCACATCACTTCGATAAAAAACGCACAGATAAACAGATACCCCCAGCATATCCATGCCTGGAGTGACAGCGGCCTGCCTTCGAAAAAGAGGGGGAGAAAAACAAGCGCGGTTGCCCAGTCGAGCGGCGGGGTGAGGTTTTTTACGATGTAGATGTCTTTCAGCCTTTGGGCGCCGTTCAAACTCTGCGAGAGAAAGGCCGGAAAACATTTGTGGTTGTAAAGAAAACCGATGACGATCACAATTGCCGTTGTCCAGAAGGCCGGTTGTCCGAACTGAAACGCGATAACGAGGGAAAGAGTGGAGAGCGGGTAGGACGTCACGTAGGTGATGATTTTCCGGTTCCGGAGGGCATCCTTAAGTCCTTCGGGATCGTTCGCCGCATCTTCGGCATCATCGGTGAGCCGGTTGTCCTGGTAGATGGAAAAGGTCAACAGGAAGATGCACAGAAGACACCATCCATTAACCGGAATGTCGAAATAAATCGACCAGCTTGCGGCGCCAAGCGCAGAAAGAAGCGAGAGATGAAGTTTATTTCTGAAGAAGTACTGTGGCACGATGCGTTTTTGCTTTCCGGATTACTGGTGATATCCTGCACACCATGAGTACTCTGTCAAAATAAGAACTTCTTTGCATAAGTTTTTCTTTCTTTCCCGATCAACAATCAATGCATCAATTCTTTTTGATACTTACCGCCTTCGAACGGTTCGGTGTGATGGTAAGTATTTTTAACCACTATCTGCTGCATTAGAGGGGGAAATAGCTCTGCTGAGTTGTATTTTACTTTGATGGATTCTGACTTATTTAATAAGGGGAGAGAGGCGAGTCGTCGTGAGGTAGGCGTCGATATTGTCGATATCAGGCGGATCAGGCGTTCGTATGAACTGTACGGCGAGAAATTCCTGCAGCGGGTGCTGACGGAAAACGAGATCAGCTACTGCAGAAAAAAGAAAGATATGATACCGAGCATCGCAGCAAGGTTTGCCGCCAAGGAAGCTGTGTCGAAAGCCATCGGACGGGGTGTTTCAGAGCTTTTTTCCTGGAAAAGCGTTGAGGTTGTCAACAACGAGCATGGCAAACCTGCAATGAGGGTGCTCGATGAGGCTCTTGGTATACCGGGTGAGAAAATCAGGTTGTCATTGTCGCACAGCGGCGATTATGCCGTGGCGTTTGTTTTGCTTGATCTGTGATTTGACGGGCATGGAAATGACTTCTCAGAACTCTTATTGTAAATTTTCGAGGAGGAAAATATGGAGTGCATGAAGACAGTAAGCATGCAGTGTCCCTATTGTGGTGCTTTGAATGAAGAGCTCATCGATTGCTCGATAGAGCCCCCCGAAGAGTATGTTGAAGATTGTGAGGTGTGTTGCAGTCCCATGCTGATCAGGGTAGTGTCGGTAGATGAGGAGGTGCCCCTTGTTGAGGTGCATCGTGAAAACGAGTAGAGAAGATGAGAGAGCATAAAAAAACTCCCGCAGGAATCACGGGAGTTTTTAATGCTTATGTTTCTTGCATCCGCTTATGAATCGCTCCCTTCATAGACCTCTATACGTACTTTTGCGACGCCTTTTTGCAAAAGGTCGATCTCTTTTGCCGCTTCGAGAGAGAGGTCGATGATTCTTCCTTGTATGTACGGGCCGCGGTCATTGATTCTGACCAGTACTTTTCTGCCGTTGTTGAGGTTGGTCACACGTACCATGGAACCGAATGGCAATGACTTGTGCGCTGCGGTAAGCTCATGCATGTTGAAGCGTTCACCATTGGCTGTAAGGCGTCCATGAAACCGGTCGGCATAGTATGATGCTTTTCCTTCGGTAACCATGAACAGCTTGCCGAGTTCTTTTTCGATATCGGGAGCGGCAAGCGAATCACGCTGCAGTTGAAGCGGGCTGCTAACCTCGCTCGGAACCGGAACTGCGGATACGCCTGTTTGTATAGAGGTATAATTTGCGCTTGTCTGACAGCCGGTCAGCTGTATAAGAAGAAAAAAGACTATAAGAAAATGAAAGGCGAATGGAATTCGTCTACTGTTGGTCATATTATTTGTATTTGATTAAGCCTGTTCCTGTCGTTTTTTGTCGTAATCGCTACGGGAACAGAGAGTGTTTTTTTCCGAAAAAACACCAAAAAACCAAGTTATTTGATTGTTTAATATAAGGAAAAAAAGTATAATCAAAACCGCACTTTGCTTTTTCTCCCTTAAGTGTTTGAAAATAAAAGCATTACCTCTCTTTTTCGCCTCGCATTTTTCAGTGTTTGCTCTCCCTTTCAGCCGATCGTTCAAGATTTCCCTGTTTGTGCCGCACCCGGTGATTATGGTTTTTTTGCTGTGCCCTTTGTAAACTATTGGTGTTCGAATACGGTTATTAGAAGAGCGGCGTATCTGTTACGTATTCATACACATAACCTGGGAATATTGTATGCGTTTGATTCTGATGACCGGAAAAGGAGGAGTCGGAAAGACTTCAATGGCGGCTGCTACAGGGCTTCGCTGTGCCGAACTGGGTTACAAGACTCTGGTATTGAGTACTGATCCCGCTCATTCGCTTGCCGACAGCTTCGATATTGAACTCGGACATGAGCCAAAAGAGGTGTGTCAGAATCTGTGGGGGGCGGAACTCGATGTTCTCGAAGAGCTTGAGCAGAACTGGGGATCTGTCAAACGTTATATTACCGAGGTGCTTCAGGCGCGCGGCCTTGAAGGTGTTCAGGCTGAAGAGCTTGCTATTCTTCCGGGATCTGATGAAATTTTCGGGCTGGTAAGGGTATTCCGCCACCACAAAGAGGGGAGCTACGATGTGTTGATCATCGATTCCGCTCCCACAGGCACTGCCTTGCGTCTGCTGAGTATTCCCGAGGTTGCCGGCTGGTACATGCGTCGTTTTTACAAGCCTCTGGAGAAAGTTGCGGTAACGCTTCGTCCTATAGTAGAGCCTTTATTCAGGCCGATCGCGGGATTTTCCCTGCCTGACAAGGAGATGATGGACGTGCCGTATGATTTTTATCAGAAAATCGAAAGGCTGGGGGAAATCCTGACGGATAACACCGTGACATCGGTACGGCTTGTTACCAACCCTGAACGGATGGTTCTCAACGAGTCTCTCAGGGCTCATGCCTATCTCAGCCTGTACAATATCTCTACAGACCTTATTATTGCCAACAGGATCATTCCGGATGAAGTGACCGATCCCTACTTCCAGTACTGGAAGGAGAATCAGAAAATATACCGTAACGATATTTACGAGAATTTCAATCCTCTTCCGGTAAAGGAAGTTCCATTGTACTCACGTGAGATATGCGGTCTTGAAACCCTCGATAAGCTCAAGGAACTGCTCTATGGCGATGAGGATCCTTCACAGGTTTACTATAAGGAGAATACGATGCGCGTCGAGCAGGGGAAAAACGGTTACACCCTTGAAATTGCGTTGCCGGGCATCGAACAGGATCAGATACAGCTTACCAAGAAAGGGGATGAATTGAACATTCGTATCGGTAATCATCGAAGAAATCTGGTGCTGCCTCAGGCTCTTGCCACGCTGAAAACCGCAGGCGCAGAAATGGAGAATGAGGTGTTGCGGATTGCTTTTGAAGAGGAAAACGGTAGAAACTTCGGTAAAAAAAGCAAAAAGAGCTGATAAATCAGGATGTATTTTCCGTAAAAGGGTTGACTTTAAGAAAGGATCTTCTTAACCTTAAGTATAGTTACTTTACACTTTTTATATATAGCCCCGATACCATATCCGTTTATCCGGGGAGGAGAGAAAGCACATAATGTCTTTTCAGATTGGAGATCCGGTCATATACAAGAAACCGAAAAGCTCACCGCGTCCAGGTCCGAGAGCAAGGCAGGTTTATCCTCTTGAGCATGGAGAGGCATACCATTATGTGGTTGACAAATTCTGGACGGTGGTCGGGGTCAACGAGGACGACACGGTAGATGTTGTTACCCGGACCGGGAAAAAACATCGCCTTGAGCAAGATGATCCAAATCTTCACAAGGCGCGTTTTCTCAAATATCTTGTCTTCAGGAAAAGGTTTCCCGATCTTGAGGCACCATAGGGTCGGCTGAATTTTTCCTAATCTTCGCCTTCTCCTACAGGTTCAGATCCCGTTCTCAAATGATGTACCTCTGTGTCGAACCACAGGGGTTTTTCATTTCGGAGCATACTGACCACCACCTGAAATTCCGAAGGATCCTTGTAAATCCGGTTTTCAATGAGCTGGTTACTGGAGTCGTAAAGAGCAATTCTTCCTTTGTGCTCGTTCAAATCCCACCTGCTGTAATAGCTCGCAACAAGTACATTCGCCATAACTTTTTCTGTTATTGTTTTATAACTGCCGGACAGCTTGATTGCTTGTTAGCTGAATAGCTCTATGTTCTCACCACTGCAAGGGCGAAAGGTTAAATCAACGATTCAACAGTTCAACAATCTTTTTCTTATTTCTTACGAACAAATTTTGCCCCTTTCAATGCCGCCCAGCCCGATGTCGCTTTTTTCCCGGACGGAGTGATGGTTTCAGCGGAAACCAGAGCATTATCGAAAATGGTATAGATGAGACTGGCCCCGGTCAAAATTGCGCCTCTCAGGTCGGCATTTGTAAGATCTGCATCGTAGAGGTTTGTTTTTGAAAGATTAGCATTGTTCAACTGTGCTCCTTGAAGCCTGGCCCCATAGAGTTCAGCATTGCTGAGGTTTGCTCCGCTCAGGTCGGTATTTTTCATGAATGCACGTTCAAAGTTCGAACCTTGCAGGTTTGCGTTACGAAAGACAGTTTCCCTCAGGCTTGCCCTTTTCCATGATGTATTGACAAGGTCGGAGTCTGAAAAGTCTGCCGTATCAAGATTGGCCCCGTTCATGGATGAGCTTGTCATCATTACCTCTTTCATGTCTGCGCCTTCCAGACCGGCATCATCGAGGTTTTCTGCCTGAAGATCCGGTTCCATTTCCGGATTTTCTTTTCGAAGGGTGTTCCATGCGGTTACATCCTGTAAAAGGAGTGTTTCAGCGGAATTTTCAATACCGGTGGCTTCCTGTTCGGGATTTCCCGCGGCAGGTGACGCTGTAAGAGCTGGAAGTGGCTCGGGTTTCATGACTATCGGTGATTTTTCAGCTTCTTCCGAGTATCGTGCTCCGGTCAGTGACGCCCAGAGAGAGGTTGCTCGTTTACCCGATGGCAGAATGGTATTGTTGGAAATCATTGCTCCGTTAAGTTGCGCCTGTCTGAGTAGCTTCGCTCCGGTCAGGTTGGCTCCCCTGAGATCGGCATTGCTCAGATTTGTTTCAAAAAAGCGGCTGTTTTCAAGACTTGTTTCTGCCAGATTGGCTCCCTCAAGGTTTGCGAAACGGAAATCAGCTCCTGCCATGTTGGCACCGTTGAAATTCGCCGCTTTCGCATACGAGTTTTTAATATCTGCTCCTGCAAGGTTTGCTCCTGCAAGGTCGGTTTCCTTGAGGTTGGAACGTTTCAGCTTGGCAAACAAAAGCTTTGCATCCCGGAGGTTGGCGCCATTGAGGCTTGCCCCGTTTAGCTGCGCTCTCACCATTCTTGCATTGTTGAGGTCGGCATTATCGAGATCGGCATCTTCCAGTTTGGCTTTGTCGAGGTCTATGGTTCTTGATGGTTCATTGGCACGCATGGTGTTCCACGCACTGACGTCCGAAAGAAGTTTTTTAAGCAGTGAGGGATCAAATCCGAAAGTTGTCGTGCAGGCTGGTCCGCTTTGCAACGCCAGAAGCAAAACCGAAAACATCAGGGTTTTTTTCATGAGAGCATCATTGATGTTATGAAGCAAGGGTCTTTGTTGTAATATAGTTAACCTGGCAGTCTAAAGGGAAACTATCAGATCCTGGAACGCAGCAGAATAAGCGAACCTGCAATAATAAGAAAACCTCCGGCCCATGCAGATGCCGGAGGGATTTCATTCCAGAAAAGGTAGCCGTAAAGAATTGAAAAGACAATGGAGGAGTAGCCCGCTGCTGCAACAACCGGGGCGTAATCCATTCTATATGCAAGCGTCATCAGGTACTGGCCGATGGTTGAAAAAAGAGCGACCCCGACAAGAAGCAGCCATTCGACACGATCGGGCATGATGAACGATTTTCCCATCCAGATGGAACTGAACAGGGCGGTAATGACAAAAAAGTTGGTAACGATCGTTGCCGGATCGTCAGTTCGATTCAGTTTTCTGACAAGCAGGTGGGCTATTGCCGAAGCTGAAGCGGCTCCGATGCTCGCCCAGGCTGCGGCAGTCCATCCCAATGAAGGATCGAGAATAAGAACAATACCTGCAAGCCCTGTTCCGATAGCGAGCCAGACTGGGAGCCCGGGTTTTTCACCAACAACCCACGGAGCAAGGACGGCAAGGATTAGCGGTTGTGTTTTTCCGAGAAAAACGCTGATTGCAAGGGGGATATGTATCAGAGCATAGTAAAAACCGCTGATTGCAAGACACCCGAACAGAGCCCGAAGAAGAAGCGTTTTCCAGGCAGTGACAACGAACTTTTTTTTGCTGAGCCAGAGGAGACCGAAGAAAAAGGGCAGCGGCAGGACACTTCGGAACAGAATGATTTCAGGTATCGGCAGTGAAGAGCCAATTCCCTTTATCATTGCAGCCATGGTGACGAAACAGGCTGAGGCTATCAGCATGAGGATAACACTCATTGAAAGTCAAAATTCAAAAGTTTACAGTCAAAAATTGCATGAGTGCTTCTTCGTTTTATCGGTGTGTGGGTAGAGACTCTCGTGTGAGAGGAAAAAAGCGAAAATTAAAGAGCTTTCATAATTGCGGTTAAAAATATCCGGGAACCATCCGCAGAAACGAAATACAGTGTCTTTGCGTTGCAATTACATAGTTGAAAAGTTGAAAATAAAACCCGCGACTGGAGGGTACGGTTATGACAGATACAAAAAAATATAATGGAAAGGTTCTGGTTGCAGGAGCGACAGGGAGGACAGGAAGATGGGTGGTTTCCCGGTTACAGCATTATGGCGTACCCGTTACAGTGCTCACACGTTCCGCTGAAAAAGCCAAAACTCTTGGTGATGTCCGGATTGTTGAGGGTAGAATACAGAGTGACGAGGATGTTGCAAAAGCTGTTTCAGGTTGCACGGCGGTTATTTCGGCACTGGGATCGAGTGAAGTGTTCGGAGACGCTTCTCCGGGAGAGGTTGACAGGGACGGTGTAATCAGGCTCGTCGATCAGGCGGCAAAAGCGGGCGTAAAGCATTTCGGTCTCGTCAGCTCTATGGCGGTAACCAAGTGGTACCATCCGCTGAATCTTTTTGCCGGAATTCTCAGCAAAAAGTTCGAGGCCGAGGAACACCTGAGGAATATTTTTGGCAAGGAAAACCGTTCCTACACGATTGTGCGTCCCGGGGGGTTGAAAGATGGCGGACCGTTACTTCATGATCTCCATGTTGATCAGGGAGACAGATTGTGGAGCGGTTGGATAAACCGCGGTGATGTCGCAGAACTTCTGGTTGTCTCGCTCTGGACCGACAAAGCAAGGAATAAGACCTTTGAGGTTATCAACGAAGGGGATGAGGAGCATCGGCAGGACACTCTGGAACCGTATTATGACAAACTTGCAAGTTGACGGTTTTAAGCGCGGACGGCAGCTATACTATGCGGAAGGTTCTGTTTGAGAGATTGAGAAGAGCTGTCCGCGCTTAACGTTTTACTTGTGAAGCTGACATTTTCACCGGAAATACCAAAAAAACAAGGGACTGTCTCAGAAGTCCCTGTCACCTATGTGGTTCAAACCACAAAAAAGTTGATTTGTTGAACTGTTGAGGGGACAATGGTAAGAGTCTTGCCGGACTTGATCCGGCACCCATAGGATTTTTCGGCAAAAGATGGATTCCTGGGTAAGACCTGTGAAATAGATGTTCGGATTTCACGGGTCAGGCCCAAGGATGACAACCAGAAGTGTGAGGCTGTCCTTTTGGGACAGCCTCTTGTCGAAAAGTTGAATCGGTCTGACGTTAGCGCTGAAAAGCTCAGAGCTTTTTGCCTATCGGAAGAACAGAGGAAACTGTGTTTCCAACCGTGCTGACAGCCGACTGAACAACTGAAAGAACGTTGTTGCCTACTGCGCCAACGGTTTCGGCTGCTTTCCGTCCCGCACCACCAATTACTTCAACGCCTTTAACGGCAACGCCGCCCGCTGTTGCAACGAGTGTATTGAGCGGTTCAGAAAGTGAGTTCAGTGTTTCGGTCACTGTTTTTGCGCCGGTCTCAAGAGTACCGGTAAGGCTTTTGTTCATGTTTTCAATTGAGGGCATCAGTGTCTGGATGCCTTTGTCCATTGCAGTGATCTGTGCAACGGCAAGATCGCCGAGACTCTGGACTGTGTCCGAGATTGTCTGGACAAGATCGACTTTTCCTTCGTTGGCCATGGGAATGTTCTTCTTTGGGTTATGGTGACGTTGTTTGAGAGAATTTCTTATGCTTGTAATGTACAAACCAAGGACGCTCTGTCAAAAGAGACGATACAATAAGAAGCAGGAACAGGGAAGGGCTCTCTTGAGGAATCAGGGAAAACAAAAACGGGGCAATCAATGCCCCGCTGTTGAAATCATGTGAAGAAACTAATCCTTGAAGCGCCTGTCAATCGGTTTTTCCGGTCTTGCATAACCGGACACTTCGGGTGAAGACCCTTTCAGACCTGCGGAAGCCCCACCGCCATAGAGATAGGGATAGGCGTTCGCCCCAAGTCTTTTCGTGGTTTTTCCGATATTTTCCAACGCGTCACCAACGACCCACCAATGACCGTCTATGAAGACCTCGAGGAATCTTCCGTATGTTTCCGCCCCGTTAACAAAGGCTCCGGAATTCTTGTTCATATTCTTTTCCCGTTATGGATTGGGATATTAAAAACATATCTGGTAAAATTTAGGGAAATAATAGTTGAGAAGCAAAGCTTTTGTTCCCGCTTATAATCGATGTTTGGCGAAGACAGGTTTCCGGCTGCGTTGACCACCTTGAGGTTCTTGAGGGATGATGCTTTCGACAAGCCAGGTGACTCCGATATTTACCAGGACGGAAAAAGCAATATACCAGGTCCAGGCTACTCCGGAATATTCCAGAGCGAATACCGAGCTCATGCCGGCGAGCAGCCCCGCGGCAAGACTCAGGGTGTGAAAATGTTTCCCGCTTCCCGAGAGAAGAAACAAACCGAGCAGCCCCCCATAGGTGAACGATGCGATTTTGAGTCCCAGTACGACAATCGCACTGTCGCTTTCGTCGAACAGAAGCGCTATGCTTATAAGCACGGTTGCCCAGCCGAAGCTTATCAGTCTTGACCGGTTGAGCGAGGCATTTCCGCCAAGCAGGTCGGTCACCGTTGAAGAGGCAAGGGAGTTGATCGATGAACTGAGCGTGGACATTGCTGCCGAAAGAACGCCGGCAAGCAGCAGGCCTTTCAGTCCCACGGGAAGATGATTGACTATGAAGGAGGCAAACTCCCGATCTTTTTCAACCTGAACGTCACCGAGAAAAAGATAGATCAGCGACCCTGCAAGCAGGAAGACCGTAAACTGCAGAAAAACGAAAAAGCCGCTTCCGATCATGGCTTTCTTTGCGGCACCAAGGTTTTTGCAGCCAAGCACTCGCTGTACCATCATATAATCGACTCCATGTGACGCGAATGAAAGCAGTACGCCACCCGTGAAAGCGCTGAAAAATGCCCATGGCTCCGAAAAGAGGTGCCAGTCGTGATTGATGATTTTCAGCTTTCCGACATCGGCAAGGGTTCCTAATGCTTCGGCAAACCCGGTATCGAGGTTTGTTGCGATAAATGCAATGGTGATAATCCCTCCGAAAAGGTAGAGGACAAACTGGATGCTGTCGATCCAGACGATTGTCCGTATTCCACCGGAAAGGGTATAGATCAGTGTGACGATGCCGATAATGAGCACTGAGGCGGAGAGAGACCATCCGGTAACAACTTCTACGACAACGGCGGTTGCGAGGAATCTGACGCCGTCAGCAAGGATTCTGGTTACCAGAAACACCGTTGACGCGAGTTTCTGCATATGAGGCCCGAAACGTCTGCCGATAACCTCGTAGATGGAGTCTACTCCTTCGCGGAAGTAGACGGGGAGAAGAATGACACTGACCAGCATTCTGCCGAGAATATAACCGAGAGCAAGCTGCAAAAAGGTCCAGTTGCCACGGAAAGCGATACCGGGAACGCTGACGAATGTAAGAACGGATGTTTCGGTCGCCACAATGGAAAACATGGCGACAATCCACGGAAGGTTGCGTCCCCCGAGGAAATAATCCCCGGTTGTCTTGTTGCTTTTTCCCTGCCAGATGCCGTATCCGGCCATAGCGGCAAGGAAGCATATGATAATCGCCAGATCAAGAGTGTGCATGTTCTGTGTTTTTCAGAAAACAGTCTGTTACGGGTACATATGATAGCTCTGTTTGAAAGACAGAAACGCATGCTCATCTTCTTCCCACGTTTTCCGTATTGCTGCAAAAGGTTGTTTGTTTTCGATCAAGGTTCTCAGTGTGCCGCTTCCGCACAAAAGATCGAAAGCCGGGTATCTGTCATTGAATTCGTAGACCTCGCGGAGAAACCGGAGTTTTGCCGGATACAACTCATGAAGCAGCGTTGTAAGTGCGATGCCGGTCGCGAAAGGGCAAAAAAGGTCCGGGTCGGTAACATGAAGAAAAAGGGCGCCGATAACTTCTTTCCTGTACTTGTGGAATGACGGCTTGAAATAGGTCGGGCGGAAAAGAACGCCTTCAATGTCAAGGAGTGCAAGACCGGCAGCCAGGGCCTCCGGTTCTATGAACGGCGCGCCGATATGCAGGAACGGTGTCGTTGTGCCTCTGCCTTCTGATACATTGAGCCCTTCAAAAAGGCAGATTCCGGGATAGACCAGAGCTGATTCCCAGTTCGGCATGTTTGGCGAGGGCACAACCCAGTGCAGTCCTGTTTGTGGAAACTGCATTGTGCGTTGCCAGCCCTCCATGGCTACAACATCGAGATTCACGTCAAGTTTTCCGTGATCGAGATAGAGGCGTGCAAGCTCTCCTGCTGTCATTCCATGGCGAGGGGGGACCGGAAGCACTCCGACAAAAGAGCGATACGCAGGGTCGGGAAGAGGTCCTTCAACGGCGAGTCCTCCCAGAGGATTCGGCCTGTCAAGAACAAGAACTTCAATATCAAGACCGTTTACAGCCTCCATGAAGAGCGCAAGGGTGTTGATGTAGGTATAGTATCTCGAACCGATATCCTGAATGTCGAAAATTACCAGATCGATGTCCTGAAAAAAACGTTGATCCGGCAGGAGCGAGTCGACGGAATCACCATACAGGCTTACGACATCGCATCCGACTAAGGGCTGACCGGTTACAGCTATCTGGTCCTGTTCTGTCGAGAAGAGACCATGCTCCGGGGAAAAGATCCTTTTCAGATTGATACCCTGTCCCTGAAGTTCCAGCCATGAATATTTCAGGTCGAGGGTAACCGACGTCTGGTTGGCGATCAGGGCGACGTTCCGTTTTTTCAGGGGATCGGTGTTCCGGAGGAGTATGTCAAGACCGTTCTGAACCATGTAAGCGTGAGGAATGTTGAAATGTTGCATTGTCGATATGTCTGGTCACATGCTCATGATTGCCCGAAAGCCGGACTACTGAAAAGCGTAAGGGGCAAGAAATCCAGTGTTTTCGGCCCGCCAGTAGTATAGGCAAAATTTGTTCAATCCACAGAAATCCTGCCTCCCGGAAAGGCTATTGTTCGTTCCATGAAGGTACCCTTTGCTATAACCGTTTCCGGCAGTAGTACCGAATGTCGTATGACGGCACCATCTTCGATACGGCAATTTCTGCCGACTATCGATTCATGAACCGTTGCGCTCTGCGCAATTACGGCATCTGATGAAAGCATATGAGGTGCGGCACCTGTTTGTCTGTTTATCCGTTCGCCGATTTGAAGAATGTTTTCCCGGTTTGCGATGTTGGCCTGCCATAACGTTTGCAGTGTACCGATATCCTGCCAGAATCCATCGTGGGGGAAATAGCCGAGGCTTTCATGCATGATAAGTCCTGTAAACCCGGTATCGACGATGCTTGAAAAACCTGTGGAAAGGTAGCGGAAAATCGAAGGGCTGAGCACAGCGGCACCTGCATAGATATAATCCGAGCGCAATCCGGTTTTTCGCATGTTTCTGAAGTCCAGTATCCGGTTTTCCTGAATGCCGACATCTCCGATGGTTTTTGCCTCGGGTGTTGCATACAGCATGAGTGATCCTGCGTTTCCGCTGTTGTTGTGGTAGTCGATAAACGATTTCAGGTTGAAATCGGCAATGATATCGCTGTTGACAAGAACAAACGGTTCGTCATCGAGCAGGTTTTCGCAACGTTTCAGGCCCCCTCCGGTTCCAAGAATGGTCGTTTCCTCTGAAATATGCACATCCATGCCGAAATTGTTGTGTTCAGAGAAAAAGCGGCGGATATGCTCAGCGTGATGATGGACATTGCAGATCACCTGTTCGATTCCTGCTTCCTTGAGAAGAGCAAGCGTATAACAGATTGAAGGGAGGTTAAGAACAGGTATGAGCGGTTTTGGAGTGATCGTTGTTATGGGTCTGAGACGTGAGCCCAACCCTGCGGCAAGAATAAACGCTTTCATCGTTTGGTAGTAGCCAGAATGTTCAGGATGATCTCTCCGGATTTTACAAGTTCGGGCCGCCGGTCCATATATTCAGGGAGATAGGCAAGAGTCGGAGCTATATACTGTTCAAATTCTTTTTTTCCGAGGTTGTACGCCTGATTGAAAAAAGTGCCGAGAGCTTTTACGTTTCTCTGGAATGCCATCAGATCGAATAGATAAAGATATTCTTCATAGTTCATTGTCGTCAACTTTTTTTCACGGAGCTGGCGATAGTGGTAGTGCTGCATTTCGGAAACAAGGGTTTCTTCAAGGGTAACGTAAGAATCTTTCAGCAGCGATACGGCGTCATATTGGGGCAGCCCCATCCGGGCATCCTGAAAATCGATAATGACAGGACCTGCATGGGTGATAAGGATGTTTCTGCTGTGATAGTCTCTGTGGTTGAGTACAACGTGTTCGGGGCGAAGCAGCAACTGTGTGATGGATCGGAATTCTTTCTGCAGGAGTCCGGAGGTTTTTTGCGAAAAGCCGGTTCCTGATGTGTGCCGTGAAGCGTTGTCGAGAAAAAAAATAAACTCGAACATGAGCTTTTCTTCATCGAAAGACCTGTTAAACGGCATTTTTTTCTTTTCGCCTTTGATGGATTGTATATCCACCATGATGTCAACGGCTTTCCTGTAAAGAGCTGTTGTGTTTGCCTTTTCCGTGTTGAACGTGTCCTGAAGCAAGGTGTCCCCGCAGTCTTCTATCAGAATAGCACCTGTTTTTTTGTCGCTGCCGATGATGGCCGGAACCGGAACGGAGCATGAGGAGAAAAGATTCTGAATGACAAAAAACGGATATTGACCGGTCTGGTGGTAGGTACTGTACTCTCTGTCAACACAGAGTACTCTTGTGCCTTCTGGTGTGTACAGCCTGAAATATTGCCGGGATGAAGCATCTCCTGCCAGTGGTTCTATGCGGATCTCTCCGAGTTCATGAGGCGTAAAAAATGAACGGAGAAGAGTCTTCTGGAGGGAAAGCATGACGTTGGAGCGTGTAGAAGGATAAAAAAAGCACCTTATGCTGCCGAAGCATAAGGTGCTGTGCGTTCCTGGTAAATTATTTACTTGGAGCCGCCGATTGTGGAGGACACATTCTGCAATACCTCGTTGACGGTATTTGCCATGTTGCCCATCATATCCGTCATGGTTTTGCCGAGAGGGCCTACCATGTCAGATACGGTCTTGAGACCGTTGTTAAGAACTTCGATCTGCTGCTGGCCGAGTTTTCCAACAGTTTCCACAAGACCGGAGATTGCACCTGCTAAATCGTTGCTTGATCCGTTTGACATGATGTGTAATGTTTTGAGTTGAAAAGAAGAAACGAGAAAAAAATCCTTGTTTGTGTGCTTTTGCCGGTAACATGTCAGGCGGGATTATTTCACCGGCAACAGTTTATTTTTTTAGAAATTAAAACTTTTTCAAAAGTTACGCAAATACAAAATCACAGCATTTTTCTCATTAACTGTTTTCGTTCGGTGTTTTTTGTTTTCCTATAAACTTGTTGAGAAGCATGACAATAAATATGCCCGATACAAAAAACACTGCCGGCGCAATTATGGTTGTGTACTCGGTAATAAACTCCATGGGCGTAATTCCGGTTAATAAAGATTCAGTTTGTTTGAACGCTTGAGTCCATGATCACTCTCAAAGGTTTGCAGCAACTCCTGCAGATTTTTTCTGAAAGCAAAGCTCGTGACAAAATTCATGAGCGGGTGAGGGTTGTGCGTGATCCTGTTGATGATGTTTTTCCAGGAATATGCCTGGTAGTATGTTTGCATGAACTTGTACTGGAACTCAACGGGGTCGTAATGCGGCGAACGGATGACAACGTTTATTGCATTGTACTTTTCCCAGTCTTCGTCGGTAATCAGCCCCTTCTCCTTATACTCTTTATACATGCTTGTTCCCGGGTACGGGGTGATGATCTGCATGATGGGCATAAAGATATTGTTTTTGCTGATAAACCGCACAAGATCATCCATGTCCTCGAAACTGTCGAGGTTGGGATTGATGAGAAAGTTACCCTGAACGCTAAGTCCTGCCTTTCTGCAGCGGTCTATGGTCTCGATTATTTTCTCGGGAGTGTTTACATGCGACTTCTTGTAGGCTTCCAGATTACTTTTTTTGATGGACTCTATCCCTACCAATGCCATGAAGCAGCCGGCTTCAACCAGTCTTTTCACCGTCTCGTCATCTTCAAGGAAGTTCATGCTTAAAAAGACGCTGAATATGATATCACACTCCTTGATCGTTTCAAGCGCTTCCCAGAGTCGTTTTTTGTTTATGCCAAGGTTTTCGTCGCAGAGCATGAACCACGGTTTCGACGCGGTACCGTTTTTCTTGAAAAACGACTCTTTGGCGGCTTTTATCTGAGCCTTGAGATTTTCAGGCTTCTGGGTACGATACAGTTTCCCCGTGAAATTCGGTGTAACGCAGAACGAACAGGTATACGGGCAACCCCGGGTAATGTAGATGGGGATGGATTTCGTGGTGTCGACCTTTTCCCGAAGGGATGCGGCTGCAATTCTTTTGTAATCGAGGGGAGCGATCTCTTTGACCGGAGGAAAGTCTTTCGAGTTGTAGTAGGGCTTTAACCGGTTGTGCGATACGTCATCCAAAACCGTGGTCCAGAGGTTTTCAGCCTCACCGCAAACAATCGTATCGGCATGCTGAGACGCTTCGTCAGGGTTGAATGATGTATGAATACCTCCCAGAATAACAGTTTTGCCTTTTTTTCTGAATTCGTCGGCTATTTCGTAAGCTCGCGTCGCGTCAATCGTACGGGCAGTAATCCCGACAAAATCACAGTCGGTATCGTAGTTGACGATGTCGCCAAAATGCTCGTCGATGATGTTTATTTCATGTTCGGGTGGCGTGAGGCTGACAAGAACCCCGAGGGCCATGTGAAAGAGAGGTTTCTGGTTGGACTTGGAATCCTTTTTGCCTTTCGGCGCAACCATAAGGATTTTAAGGGGCTTTACCGAAGTATCCGAAGAGCCTGCTGACATAAACATTGTCTTGAAAAACAGATTTTGGCATAGCGTCTTACCCGTATACAAACGCTGTCCAGGTGTACATGATGCATGTCGAACAGAGCCTGTCAGCCGACGGCAGGCTTGTTTGACCTGTATAATAGCAAAAACAGAGGGATAAAAACAATGTTTGGAAAGAGATTTGCCGGAGAAGAGAAAAACGGCAGCCCGTCGTCGAAATGCGGGTTTCACGGGGCAATTTGAAACGATCAAATTAGGTTATATATTTCTTGGCTCAGGGATCGGGCTGCTTCCCGTAGTGTTTTTTCTCAGAATCCTTTAACCTTACTCAAGATTTCCCGACCATGCCGCGTTATACTCCGGAACAACTGGTGAAACGAAATGCTTCCATATGGACCGATATACAGCTGATTTTAGCCCCGATTCAGTTTATTGTTTTTTTGGCAGGGGTTGTTGTGACCTTTCTTTATGCGCAGAATGACCAGATTTTCAGTTTTTACTGGGTGAGTCTGGCGATTTTGTTCAAAACCTTTCTTTTTGGTCTTCTTCTGATTACAGGGGCATTCTTTGAAAAGGAGATTTTTGATAAATGGATTTACGGTAAGGAGTTTTTATGGGAGGATGTCGGCAGCACGGTAGCCGCTTTTTTCCACCTCCTTTACTTTGTCATGGCCTATATGGGGTATCCTGAAGACGTACTGATCTGGGAAGCGTTCCTTGCGTACTTTACCTATGTCATCAATGCTTTACAGTACCTTGTCAGGATACTGCTTGAAAAGCACAACGAACGTCGTTTGAAGGCGGGTGGTGTGATTTAGTCATGCCAGCAGTTTGGATTTATATTTATAAACTTGTTTCAGAATCAGAAGGTGCCGATTATGCTGAAGAGCGGTTTTAAAACTATGTGGAACAGAGCTGTGCTGTTTATGGGGGTACTATGGGCAGTTCTGGTTTTTATGATATGGGAATCCGGTCAGCTTCCAACGGCCGATGATCGCCGGATATTTCTCACTGTTGTAGCAGGCGGCTTTATCGTCGTCTATATTTCGGGATTTGTCATCGAGGCGCGTAACAGAAAAAAGAAGGCGGAGGGATGAACCTCCTCTCTCCCGTTATTTCGACTCCCCCTCGGCAGCGATATCCGCATCGACACAGCAAATGTCGGATTGTACCTTGCACAGCATGCTTTCCGTCGCCTGTTGCATGATTTGCGACATTATGGCTTCGGTCATATACTTCAATACCATTTCAGGCATCATGTTCAACGGGAACGGCACTTTGAAGTCCAGGGTGATACTGGTGTCATAATGCACCGATGTTTTGTGATCGGTATGGTGCAGCAGACAGATTTCCGCTCCGGCAGTTCCGATGAAGGTGTTTTCACTGGTGATCTCTATATCCGGAGTATTTTCTGCCGCGCTCCATCGGATCAGTTTTCCGCCCCTGGCTTTATCTACCTCAAGGTTTCCGGCACTGGCGTATTGTGCTAAAAGCTCGCTTTCGGGATGGAGGTGCTCAAGATCCTGTTTCACGAAAAAAAGTGCTACAATAGGGTTTTTTCGCGGATCGTCAGCCATAAATGTCCATTGATAGATATCCCTTTCGGCGAGGTATTCGATGTTTTTGCAGTACGGGTTGCATTTAAGGATTCGCAGGTGGTCTGAGAAGTACTCTGCGGACTCCCGCAGGCAGGAATCCAGTATAACATGTGCTTTGCTTTTTCCGATAACTTCCATGATAAATACAATAATCAGTGGCTTGTTGCGTTGTCGCCGGTGACTCAGTATAGTTTTTTTGTTATTGAGAGTAAATAACCAATCTGTCTTTTTTGCTCTGAGCCGGCCCGTGCAAGACAGCTTTTTCAGTCCTTGCCGTCTATTGAAAAGTGACTAACGCTTTCAGTTCTTCAACAGTTCCAGCCCGGTTGTGACCGGGTCTTGAATTATTTTTCCGTTACCCCGAGGTTGCCTGCGGGACTTCTCCTGTTTGTTCGGAAGAGAAAATTTGTATATTATATACCTATACGGGGTAGGGGTATTGTGGAGAAGTTCCCCGGAAAAGACTTCAGGAGGAAAGTTATGGATGATATCGTTACCAGATTGAAAAAGGTCAATGGACAGATTCAGGGGCTTGTCCGGATGATCGAGCACCAGGAGCATTGTGAAAAGGTCATCGTTCAGTTTCAGGCGGCAAAAGCGGCATTGGACAAGACCTATTCTCTTGTATTGAACAATAGCCTGAAAGAGTGTTTGAGCGACCGTGATTCGGAAAACACGGAGAGAATCCTGAAACTGATATCGAAAAAGTAAGCGGTCAAGATCCCTAAATTCAAAATGGTGAAAAGTGTTATGAAGCGTGTCAACAGTGTTCCGGGATATATTCTGGCGCTGATTTTCTTTCTTCCGTTTACAGTGCATGCGGAAGATGTGATGAAAATCACTCTTGAGCAGGCACTGGAAATTGCGGAAAAGAACAACTATGCCTTGAAAGCCGCACAAGCAAGGGTTGACCAGGCGGAAGCGAGGTATGTGCAGAGCAGGAAAGCTTTTTTGCCAAAAGTCACACTTTCCGAAACGTTTGTCGCGACGGATGATCCGGCTTCGGTTTTTACCTACAAGCTTCGCCAGGGTATCATTAATCCCGCAACGGATTTCAGCGCAAATGCGCTGAACGATCCTGATGATATTTCGAATTTTCATCTGGGTTTCGAGGTTATGCAGCCGATTTTCAACAGGGATGCCGTTATCGGCAGATCAGCGGCTTCTGTGTCGAAAAAGTCACAGGTACACATGCTCAGAAGGGCAGAGGAAACGATTGCCCTTGAAGTAAAGAGGGCCTATTACGGTCTTGTGCTTGCCGGGAAAAACCTCGATGCGGTTAATGCTTCCATCCGGGCAATGCAAGCCCATAACAGGGAAGCTGCCAAGGCATTCGGGAAAGGGCTGATTACCAAGTCCGACAAATTATCCACGGCGGTACGTCTTGCCGAACTGACGGAGCAGAAGATGATGATCGAGGACGAGATCCTGTCGGCGAAGGACGGGTTGCGATTCCTGCTTCGTATCGGCAGCGGGGTGGACATCGTTGCTGTAAACGGGCTTGAAACCGCTGCTGTCGTCATTCCTGCAGATGAACCCTCCATGTCTGCAGAGAGGGCGGATCTGAAAGCTCTTGAAACATATGCCGAGGCTGCGGGATATGTGCATGACGCCGCTGAGGCAAAACGGTTGCCGCGTTTGAACGCTTTTTTTCAGAAAAACTGGAATGACGATGATTTTCCCGGTCTCGGGGAAAACAACTGGACTCTTGGCGTCAACATGGAGTGGACGATATTTGACGGATATTCCACTATAGGCCGGGCTCAGGAGGCAAGGGCCGGTGAGATGGAAGCCCGTTACAATTTCGAGGAGGCCAGAGACAAGGGGCTCTACGAGATTCGCCAGGCGTACCGCATGCTGCGTACGGCAAAGTCGAGGATACGGGTTGCCGAGCAGTCGCTGAAAGAGGCGAAAGTCAGTCTTGATTTCATCGGTGAGCGGTATCGTTCCGGACTGGCGATGACGTTTGAACTGCTGGGCAGGGAACAGGCGTATACCTATGCCCGCATGCGTCTGAACAAGGCGCGCTATGACCTTATCATGGCAAGGAGCGAGCTGGATTACTATACCGGCGGATAATCGAAAGATCAAAAAGCATATCGAATCATGAAGCATACAGTACTTCTCGCATGTATCGGATTACTTATACTATTCACCGGTTGCGGAGGCAAAGAGACTGAAACCGCAAAGGTCGGGGGAGAGGTCAGGGTGGTGGCAGTGGAGCGTGTCGTTACGGCTCAAACGGTTGTTGCTGATGACGGACGGTCCGTTCTCCTTGTTCCGTCTTCCGCTCTCTTTATGCGGGGGCAGCTCGAAGGCGTTCAGGTTGTCGGTGACGATGGTGTTGTTTCCGTCAGGTGGATAAGGACAGGAAACGTCTCGGGTGATGACGTTGAGGTCCTCAGCGGGCTTGGAAACGGTGAGAAAGTTGTTGCGCCTTATGTCAGAGAGGTTCGCGAAGGGTTTCAGGTAACAGTCAAGCAGTAAAGAAGGAGGTTGTGTCGATGAGAGAGGGTATTGCAGGAGTTCTCGCGAAGCTGTTCATCAATTCCAAGCTGACGCCTTTGCTGATGATTACGGCGCTTCTTGTTGGTGTCATGGCAACGTTTATGACGCCCCGGGAGGAGGAGCCGCAGATTTCCGTTCCACTGGTCGATCTGTATTTCAGTTATCCGGGGGGAAGCGCCAAAGAAGTTGAACAACGGGTCGCCAAGCCCGTGGAAAAGTACCTGACGGAAATCGACGGCGTCGACTATGTCTATTCGACTTCCCAGAAGGATTTTGCACTGGTCACCGTTCGTTACGATGTAGGGGATGACACCGAGGAAAGTATGGTGAAGCTCTGGGCAACCATTATGAAGAATATGGATAAGATGCCCGCCGGAATGCAGATGCCTCTGGTCAAGAAAGTGACGATTGACGATGTGCCGGCCCTTACCCTGACGTTCTGGAGCGACAGTTACGGACCATACCAGATAAGGAAAGTTGCAGGACAGGTTGCCGACGAACTCAAGAAAATCGACAATATCGGCGATGTCAATCTTAACGGAGGCCTGAAGCGTCAGCTCAGAATTGTGCTTGACAAGGACAAACTCGCGCAGTACCGGATTACGCCATTGCAGATAGCGCAGCAGATCAGGTCATCCAACAGCCAGATGACTGCGGGAACATTCCAGAAGATGAATCGGGAGTTCACGGTTAAAACCGGCCGTTTTCTCAAGACAGCCGAGGATGTGAGAAATGTCGTTGTCGGCATATACAATGCAGATGCAGTATACCTGAAAGATGTTGCCGAAATTATCGACGGGCCCGAAGAAGTGGAGAATTACACGTTTTTCGGTTACGGAGCGGCATCGCATGACGCTGAAATGCAGGGCGAATATCCGGCTGTAACGCTCACGGTTGCAAAGCGCAAGGGAACCGATGCCACAGCGCTTGCGAACAAGGTGGTGGAAAAGGTCGAGTCGCTGAAAGGATCGGTCATCACCTCCGGCATTACCGTTACGGAGACCAGGAACTACGGCGAGACCGCTTCTGAAAAAGTGTTCACCCTTCTCGAGCATCTGATCGGCGCTGTTGTTGCTGTGACCATAGTTGTCGGTCTCTTCCTCGGCTGGAGGGGGGGGCTGGTCGTGTTTGCTTCCGTGCCGATAACGTTCGCGTTGACGCTGCTGGTATACTACCTCTTTGATTATACGCTCAACAGGGTAACTCTTTTCGCCCTGATTTTTGTGACCGGTATCGTGGTCGATGACTCGATTATCATAGCCGAAAACATTCACCGGCACTTTTCGATGCGCAGGATGCCGAAAATGCAGGCGGCTATCGCGGCAATCAACGAGGTCGGGAACCCTACTATTCTTGCCACGTTTACGGTCATTGCGTCTGTCTTGCCCATGGTGTTTGT
>RRYU01010762.1_pt2 | contig 24225 bp, 16 predicted proteins | sample 2162651 | NCBI WGS metagenome assembly RRYU01 (sample SAMN10267283, study PRJNA491782) | microbial mat metagenome | isolation source: biomat in the production well | place: Japan: Minami-Kanto gas field, natural gas well KTG3 | collected 2017-06 | reverse complement strand
TCCGGCGTGTCCTATGTCCTGGAAAACCGGGTGGTCATGAAGCGCAGTTTCCCGCGCGCCTTCGATGCCGCTAGGGTTATTCCGGTGGTCGACTACCCGAACCGGCTGCTCAAGCTCCTGCAGAACCTGGCCCCGCCCCTGCGCCGCAAGCCGGTGGTCGCCGTCTGGACCCCTGGCCCCTACAATTCCGCCTACTTCGAACATTCCTTCCTGGCCCAGCAGATGGGGATCGAGCTGGTCGAGGGTCGCGACCTGGTGGTCGTCGACAACCGGGTCATGATGCGCACCACTACCGGCCTGCGCCAGGTTGACGTGCTCTACCGGCGGATCGATGACGACTTTACCGACCCGGAAGTGTTCCGTGCCGACTCGATGCTCGGCGTCCCCGGCCTGATGCGCGCCTACCGCGCCGGGCAGGTGGCCCTGGCCAACGCGCCGGGGACCGGTGTCGCCGACGACAAGGCGGTTTATGCCTACGTTCCGCAGATGATCCGCTACTATCTCGACGAGGATGCCATTCTCAACAACGTTGAAACCTTCATGTGCTGGCAAGATCGCGATCTGCAGCATGTGCTGGCCAACCTCGACCAGCTGGTGGTCAAGAAAGTCGGCGAATCGGGCGGCTACGGCATGCTGGTCGGTCCCCACGCCACCGCGCAGGAGCGCGCCGAATACGCCGAGCAGGTCAAGGCCGATCCGCGCAACTACATCGCCCAGCCGACCCTGTCGCTGTCGCGCGTACCGACGCTGATCGACGATCACTTCGAAGGTCGCCACGTCGACCTGCGCCCCTATATCCTGTACGGCGCCGAAGATGATATCTATGTCATGCCGGGCGGCCTGACCCGGGTGGCGCTCAAGAAGGGCTCGCTGGTCGTCAACTCGTCACAGGGCGGCGGCAGCAAGGACACCTGGGTGGTGGAAAGCACTACAGAGGAAGGAGGTGCCGCATGCTGAGCCGGGTCGCCGAATCGATCTACTGGATGGCACGCTACATCGAACGGGCCGAGAATATTGCGCGCATCATGGACGCCAACTATCACATGATCCTCGACCTGCCGGCCGGAGTCGGCGAGCAGTGGGAGCCGCTGGTGGTCACCACCGGCGACGAAGACCTCTTCAAGCAGTTCTATCCGGTCTTCAACCGGGAAAACGTCATCCGGTTTCTGACCTTTGACGCGCGCAACCCGAATTCGATCCTCTCCTGCCTGAAATTGGCGCGCGAAAATGCCCGCTCGGTGCGGGAGTGGATCAGCTCCGAGATGTGGCTGCAGATCAACACCTTCTACCTGATGGTCAAGGAAGCCTCCGACAGCGGCGGCGCCATCGAACTGCCGCATGAATTTTTCGTCGACATCATGATGGCCAGCCACCAGTTCGCCGGGCTCGCTGAAAACACCATGACCCACGGCGAGAGCTGGGAGTTCGCCCGGCTGGGCCGCATGCTCGAGCGGGCCGACAAAACCGCACGGATCATCGACGTCAAGTATTTCATCCTGCTGCCCTCGGTCGATTATGTCGGCATGCCCTATGACCACATCCTCTGGAGTTCGATCCTGCGCTCGGCCAGCGCCTTCGAGATGTATCGCAAGCGCTACGGCCAGTTTGTACCGGACCAGATTATCGAGTTTTTGCTGCTCGACAGCGAGTTCCCCCGGGCGATCCACCACTGCCTGATCATGGCGGAGCTGGCGCTGCGCAATATCTCCGGGACCATGCGCGGCCGGTTTTCCAACCGCGCCGAAAAAACCCTCGGCCGCCTGCTTTCGGATCTCGATTACACGCAGATCGAAGAAATCAAGACGGTCGGCCTGCACCAGTTCATTGACGACCTGCAGACCCGCCTGAACGAGGTCGGGGCTGCCGTTTTCGAGACCTTTTTCGCGATTCCGCCCGCGGCGAAAGACGAACCGCACGGCGCAGAGTAAAGCGCTGCATCTTTTACGTACCAGCATCCCTGAAAGGGCAGCACCCCCATGTCGATTCGTGTCGCCTGTCACCATCATACCGAGTATCTGTTCGATCGTCCGGTCGGCCTGTCGCCGCACATCCTGCGCCTGCGGCCGGCCCCCCACTCGCGCACGCCGATCCGCGCCTACGCCATGCGCATTGCGCCGGGCAAACACTTCCTCAACTGGCAGCAGGATCCGTTCGGCAACTACCTGGCACGGGTGGTGTTTCCGGAAAAAACCCGGCAGCTGAAAATCGAAATCGAGATCGTGGCGGATATGACCGTCATCAACCCGTTCGATTTCTTCATCGAGGAGTCGGCCGAACAGGTCCCCTTCGTCTACCCGGCGCAGCTGCGCAAGGAGTTGGCCCCCTACTTCGAGCTGGCCGAGGACGGCCCCCTGCTCGAGGCCTGGCTGGCCGGGGTCGAGCGTGCGGCCACGCCGACCGTCGATTTCCTGGTGGCTCTCAATCAGCGCGTGCGGGAGACGGTCAACTATACCGTCCGCCTCGAGCCTGGGGTGCAGACCTGCGACGAGACCCTGGACAAAGCCCTGGGGTCCTGCCGCGATTCCGCCTGGCTGCTGGTGCAGATCCTGCGCCGGCTCGGCCTGGCCGCCCGCTTTGTGTCCGGCTACCTGATCCAGTTGACCGCCGACGAGAAATCGCTGGACGGCCCGTCCGGGCCGGAAGCCGACTTCACCGACCTGCACGCCTGGGCCGAAGTCTACATCCCCGGCGCCGGCTGGATCGGCCTCGACCCCACTTCGGGCCTGTTCGCCGGCGAGGGGCATATCCCGCTGGCCTGTACGCCGCACCCGGCCAGCGCCGCCCCGGTCACCGGGGCCACCGACCCCTGCGAGGTCACCTTCCGCTTCGCCAATCAGGTCAGTCGCGTCCATGAGGACCCGCGCGTCACCAAGCCGTACAGCGATGCGCAGTGGGCAGAGATCGACGCCCTCGGCGCGCAAGTGGATGCCGACCTTAAGGCCGGCGATGTGCGGCTCACCATGGGCGGCGAGCCGACCTTCGTTTCGATCGACGACATGGAAGGCGCCGAGTGGAACACCCGTGCCGATGGTGACCACAAGCGCGCCCTGGCCAATACGCTGATCAGGCGGCTGCGCGAAGCCTTCTCGGCAGGAGGCCTGCTGCACTTCGGCCAGGGCAAATGGTACCCCGGCGAACCTCTGCCGCGCTGGTCGTACGGCTGCTTCTGGCGCAAGGACGGCCGACCGGTCTGGCAAAACCCGAAACTGCTCGCCGACATCGAAAAGGATTACGGCTTTAGCGCCGCAGATGCGGAGCGCTTCGGCCGTCGCCTCGCCGAGCGCCTCGGTGTGCTTCCCGGACACCTGATGGCCGGCTACGAAGACACCTTCTACTACCTGTGGAAAGAGGGCACCCTGCCGGACAATGTCGATCCGCTCCAGGCCGACCTCAAAGATCCCCTCGAACGTCGCTACCTGGCGCAGTTGCTCGACCGGGGGCTGGCCGTGCCGACCGGTTATGCCCTGCCGCTGCGCTGGGATTTCGACGCCCGGCAGTGGCAGAGCGGCCCCTGGCAGTTCCGCCGCGGCCGGATGTTCCTGATCCCCGGCGGTTCGGCCATGGGCCTGCGCCTGCCGCTCGATGCCCTGCCCTGGGTCGCCCCGGAACAGCGCGAGGTCTCCGCCGAGCAGGACCAGTTCGGCCCCCTGCCGCCGCTCGACGACTACCACGGCGACGTCGCCCGCCGCTACAGCCACCTCGACCCGGCCAGCGCCGCCCACCCCGCCCTGGTGGAACAGCCCGCCGCCGATCACGAGCGCCGCGCCGCGCCGGCAACCGTGCCGCAGACCGCGCTCTGCGTGGAAGCCCGCGCCGGCAGGATCCACCTGTTCATGCCGCCGCTGACCATCCTCGAACATTATCTCGACCTGAGCGCCGCCATCGAAGCGACCGCCGCCGAGCTGTCACTGCCGGTGGTGATCGAGGGCTACGAGCCGCCGCGCGACTATCGCCTGGAACGCCTGCTGGTCACCCCCGATCCCGGCGTCATCGAGGTCAACATCCACCCGGCCGCCTCCTGGCGCGAGCTGGTCGCCAATACGACCACCCTCTACGAGGAGGCCCGGCAGAGCCGCCTCGGCACCGAGAAATTCATGCTCGACGGCCGCCACACCGGCACCGGCGGCGGCAACCACATCACCATCGGCGGCGCCACCCCGGCCGACAGCCCGGTGCTGCGCCGGCCCGACCTGCTGCGCAGTCTGGTCACCTACTGGCAGCACCACCCCGGGCTCTCCTACCTGTTCTCCGGGATGTTCGTCGGTCCGACCAGCCAGGCGCCGCGCGTCGACGAGGCGCGCAACGACGCGCTCTACGAACTGGAGATCGCCTTCCAGCAGATGCCGAAGGGCGACGTGCCGGCCCCCTGGCTGGTCGATCGCCTGCTGCGCAACCTGCTCATCGACATGACCGGCAACACCCACCGCGCCGAGTTCTGTATCGACAAGCTCTATTCCCCGGACAGTCCTTCCGGGCGCCTCGGCCTGGTCGAGCTGCGCGCCTTCGAAATGCCGCCCCATGCGCGCATGAGCCTGGTGCAGAACCTGCTGCTGCGCACCCTGATCGCCTGGTTCTGGAAACAGCCCTACGCGCACCCCCTGGTGCGCTGGGGCACCGAGCTGCACGACCGCTTCCTGCTGCCGCATTTCGTCCGCGACGACATGCGCCAGGTGGTCGGTGACCTGCAGCGGGCCGGCTACCCCTTCGAGCTGGCCTGGTTCGATCCGTTCCTCGAGTTCCGCTTCCCCCGCTTCGGCACGGTCAACATCGACGCCATGGAGCTTGAACTGCGCTTCGCCATCGAACCCTGGCACGTGCTCGGCGAAGAGATGGGCAGCCAGGGCACGGCACGCTTCGTCGATTCCTCGGTGGAGCGTTTGCAGCTGCGCATTTCCGGCCTGACCGAGCCGCGTCACGCCGTGATCTGCAACGGCCGCCGTTTGGCCCTGCGCAGCACCGGCCGCCAGGGCGAATACCTGGTCGGCGTGCGCTATCGGGCCTGGCAGCCGCCATCGGCGCTGCACCCGACCATCAAGCCGCATTCGCCGCTGGTCTTCAAGGTGGTCGACACCTGGAACGGCCTGGCGATCGGCGGCTGCACCTACCACGTGGCCCACCCCGGCGGCCGCAGCTACGAGGTCTTCCCGGTCAACGCCTTCGAGGCGGAGGCGCGGCGCATCACCCGCTTCTGGGACCTGGGCGGCACCCCCGGCGCGGTCGTCTCGCCGCCGCCGGTCTTTGCCGGGCTCGGCAGCCTGGTCGCCGACGACACGGCGCCGGTGCCGATGACCGCGCCGGAGGAGGAACCGAACGAAGAATTTCCGTACACGGTGGATTTACGGCGCGGTCCGGGACTATAATCAGACTCCAGGCGGCCATGCCGGTCGCCTGGCGCATTTTGCCGACAGGAAGACCGCACCTTGAAAACCATGCTCGACACCCAGTCCTATGCCACCGAATTGGGGAGCTACGATGAAAGCCACGCCGCCGAAGGCCGGATTCTGCCCCATTGGAACAAGCTGATGCACGACCTGGAGGAGGTCGGCGCCGAAGACCTGGAGGAGTTCCGCCAGGAGGCGCAGCGCCTGTTCCGCGACAACGGCGTCACCTACAACGTCTATGAAGACCCGCACGGCCAGGCGCGGCCCTGGGCGATCGATCCGGTCCCGCTGCTGATCGCCCACAGCGAATGGGTCGAGATCGAAGCCGGCCTGATCCAGCGCAGCGAGCTGTTCGATCTGATCCTCAAAGATCTGTACGGCGAGCAGAAGCTGATCCGCGAAGGCCTGCTGCCCCCCGAACTGGTCTACGGGCATGCCGGCTTTTTGCGCCCCTGCGTCGGCATCCAGCCGCCGGGCCAACACTGGCTGACCCTCCTGGCGATCAACCTGGCGCGCGGTCCGGACGGCCGCATGTGGGTGATCGACGACCGCACCCAGGCCCCGTCCGGGGCCGGCTACGCCCTGGAAAACCGCACGGTCATCAAGCGGGTCATGCCCGATCTGCTGCGCAACTACCCGGTGCAGTTTTTGTCCCGGTATTTCAAGGGCCTGCGCGCCGGGCTGACCAACCTGGCGCCGCACAACCAGGACGACCCGCTGGTCGTGGTGCTGACCCCGGGCCCGTACAACGAGACCTACTTCGAGCAGGCCTACCTGGCGGCCTATCTCGGCTACCCGCTGGTGCAGGGCGACGATCTGACCGTGCGCGACGACCGGGTCTGGCTCAAATCGATCGAGGGCCTGCGCATGGTCGACGTGATCCTGCGCCGCCTCGACGACACCTTCTGCGACCCGCTCGAGCTGCGCAGCGATTCGCGCCTCGGCGTCGCCGGGCTGGTGCAGGCGGCCCGCCAGGGCCATGTGGCGATCGCCAACCCGCTCGGCTCGGGAGTGCTGGAGAACCCCGCCCTGCTGGCCTTTCTGCCCGGCATTGCGCGCTATTTCCTGGGCGAAAAGCTCAAGCTGCCGTCGGTGGCGACCTGGTGGTGCGGCCAGCCGCGCGAGCGCGCCTTCGTGCTGCAGAACCTGGCCCGGCTGGTCATCAAGCCGATTCACCGGGCTTTCGGTCAGCCCTCCCTGTTCGGCAGCAGCCTGTCGGCCGCCCAGCTCACGGAGCTGCGCGCGAGGATCGAAGACAAGCCGCACCTGTACGTCGGCCAGGAACAGGTCAGTTTTTCCACCGCGCCCTCCCTGGTGGGCGGCCGCATCGTGCCCCGCCACACCATCATCCGCACCTTTCTGGTCGCCGGCGAAGAGGGCTATGTGGCCATGCCGGGCGGCCTGACCCGCAGCGCCCCCGAAGAAGGCGCGCTGGCGGTTTCCAACCGGCTGGGCGGCATCAGCAAGGACACCTGGGTGCTGAGCGATCGGCCGGAGCAGTACGTCAGCCTGTGGAAGCAGCCGCGCCCCGACCAGCTGATCCCGCCCCTCGGCGGGCCGCTGCCGAGCCGCGCCGCCGACAACCTGTTCTGGACCGGCCGCTATCTGGAACGCACCGAGCTGGCGGCCCGCCTGCTGCGGACCCTGCTGCGCAAGCAGCGGGAAGTCCGTAACCTGGAAGGCCCGGGCGCGCAGGACTGCCTGCACGGCCTGCTGCGGGCGCTGACCCTGGTGACCGACACCTATCCCGGCTTCGTCGGCAAGGGCGGCGAGGCCCTGCTGGCCAATCCGCGCGAGGAATTGATCGCGCTGGCCTGGGACAGCGAGCGCGCCGGCAGCATCGCCGCCACCCTGACCGCGTTCCGCTATGCCGCCACCGCGATCCGCGAGCTCTGGCCGACCGACACCTGGCGAGTCATCGATGAATGCCAGCGCGACTGGGTGCGCAACGGCGGCACCACCGACAGCAGCCTGACCCGCCTGCAGAGCAGCCTGGATCACCTGATCATCCGGCTGGGCGCCTTCAGCGGCCTGATGGCGGAGAGCATGGCCCGCGAAGCCAACTGGCTGATGCTCGACATCGGCCGCCGCATGGAACGCGGGCTCGGCCAGATCGCCCTGCTGCGCGCGACGCTGGTGCCGGTGCATGAGGATTCGGTGGCCCAGCAGCTGATGGAAGCCGTGCTGGCCACCTGCGAGAGCCTGATCCTCTACCGGCGCCGCTATCGCTCCTTCCTGCACCTGCCCACCGTGCTCGAACTGCTGCTCATGGACAAGCACTATCCGCGCGCGCTGGCTTATCAGCTGCGCCTGCTGCAGGTGCATCTCGACCATCTGCCGCAGGAGCCGGCCGCACGTTATCACCTGCAGGATGACGAACGCACCGTCCTCGAGGCCTATAACGCACTGCTGCTGGCGGATTCCACCCGGCTGGTCGCTCCCGTCGCCGACCAGGCGATCTACCCGTCGCTCGACAACCTGCTGGCGCAGCTGGCCGGCAAACTCTGGCAACTGTCCGAAATCATCACCCGGAAATACTTCAGCCACTCGCACCGGGCGGAGCAGCAAGACCCGACTCCGCTGGGGGAAGACCTTTGATCTACCAAGTAAGCCATACCTCGGAGTTCATCTATGACCGGCCGGTCGGCCTCTGTCACAACGAGGCGCGCATGCTGCCCCGCCAACTGCCGGGGCAGCAGTGCCTGCAGAGCGCCCTCAAGATCGATCCGCCGCCGGTCGACTACCAGGAACGTCTGGATTTCTTCGGCAACCGGGTGGCCTGGTTCCTGATCCGTCAGCAGCACGACACGCTCAAGGTCACGGCCACCAGCCGGATCCAGATGATCCCCGGCGCCAGCCTGTTCGAGTACGGCAACAGCCAGCCCTGGGAAGAGGTCGGCAAACGGCTGCAGACCGAACGGACGCCGCAGATGCTCGATGCCCGCCAGTACCTGCTCGATTCGCCGATGGTGGTGGTTGACCCCGGGCTGCGCGACTATGCCAGGCCATCCTTCCCGGCGGGGCGGCCGTTCAGCAACGCCGTGCAGGATCTGATGCAGCGCATCTACCGCGACTTCACCTACGATCCGGGCTTCAGCACCATCGCCACCCCCCTCCAGGAGGTGCTTGCCCATCGCAGCGGCGTCTGCCAGGACTTCGCCCACCTGGCGATCGGCTGCCTGCGCGCCCAGGGCCTGGCGGCGCGCTACGTGAGCGGCTACATCGAAACCCTGCCGCCGCCCGGCCAGCAGAAGCTGGTCGGCTCCGACGCCTCGCACGCCTGGTTTTCGGTGTTCGCACCCGATGCCGGCTGGCTCGATTTCGACCCGACCAACAACCAGCTACCGCGCGACCAGCACATCACCGTCGCCTGGGGGCGGGACTTCTCCGATGTTTCGCCGCTCAAGGGGGTGCTCTCCGGCGGCGGAGAACACAAGGTCAAGGTCGCGGTCGATGTCCGCAAGGTCCCGTGCCCGCCGGTCACCCCGGCATCATGACCGAGACCGTCCGGTCCCCCGGCACCCACCACCGCCACCGGCCGTAACCGCACTCACCACGCCGGAGAAAAGACTGTTTATGAAACCCAGATCGACCAACCGGGAACTCTACGTCAGCGACATCTCCTTCGATGCCCAGGAAGAGGATGTGCGCAAGCTGTTCGCCATCTGCGGCACGGTGAGCTCGCTGCACATGGTCACCGACCCGAAGTCGGGCCTGTTCAAGGGCAGCGCCTTCATCCGCATGGCGACCGCCGCCGAAGCCAGCGACGCCATCGTCACGCTGGATGGCGCCCGCCTGATCAACCGCTGCATCGTCGTCACGGCGGCGCGCCCCAAGCAACCCGTCGCCGCGCCGTCGAAAACCAGGGCCCCGGCCGCCACCCCGGCAAAACCCGGAAACCGGCCGCGCCGCCAGCGCAAGTAGCCCCGCCCTCTCCCGGTTCCGCCACGTTCCGCAAGCGCCGTCCGCTTGCCGCTTGACGAAAATGGTTTGCGGGCGTACTTTTGGCTGCCCGCAACGGGCGTCTGTTCCAGGAGCGTGCCGGCAGTCATCCCTGCCGGAGAGGCCTGCCATGGCCGGGAGATGAAGAGCTGTGATGCTGACCGCCGCCAACCAGTCGATGTTCCGCTTTCTCATGGTGCTCACGGCAGCTTCCATGGTGGGTCTGCAAGGCTACTCCATCCTGTTCAACAACTACGCGGTGGAGACAGTGCAGCTCGAAGGGGTGCATGTCGGCCTGATCCAGTCGCTGCGCGAGGTCCCCGGCTTTCTGGCGCTGACCGCCATCTATGTCATGCTGATGGTCCGCGAACACCGCCTGGCGGCGGCCTCGGTGGTTTTGCTCGGCCTCGGCGTGGCCCTCACCGGCCTCCTGCCGAGCTTCGGCGGCCTGGCCCTGACCACCCTGATCATGAGCTTCGGTTTCCATTACTATGAAACCGTCAACCAGTCGCTGACCCTGCAGTACTTCTCGATCCGCCAGTCGCCGCTGGTCATGGGCAAGCTGCGCAGCATCGCCGCGATCACCAGCATCCTGTCCGCCACCCTGATCTGGGGGCTGGGCTTCTTCATGTCTTACGCGGGCATGTTTATCGTGATCGGCGTGCTGGTCTGCCTGGCCGGCCTCTGGGCGGGTTTTCAGGACCCGTCCCACCCCGAAGTGCCGCCCCAGAAGCTGCGCATGTTCCTCAAGCGCCGCTACTGGCTCTACTACCTGCTGACCTTCATGTCCGGCGCGCGCCGGCAGATCTACATGGTCTTTTCCATGTTCCTGCTGGTCAAGGTGTTTCACTTCTCGGTGCAGGCGGTCACCATCCTGTTCATCATCAACAACCTGATCAACTGGATCATCAACCCGCTGATCGGCCGCGCCATCAACGCCTTCGGCGAGCGCCTGCTCTGCTCGGTCGAATATGCCGGCGTGATCCTGGTCTTTCTGATCTACGCCTACTCCTCTTCCAAGTGGCTGGTCGCCGGGGTATACATCCTCGATTACGTGCTGTTCAATTTTTCCGTGGCGATCCGCACCTACTTCCAGAAGATCGCCGAGCCCGCCGATATCGCCCCCTCCTCCGCGGTCGGCTTCACCATCAACCACATCGCGGCAGTCTTTCTGCCGGCGCTGGGCGGCTACCTGTGGATGATCGACTACCGTATCCCCTTCCTGATGGGCGCCGGGCTCGGCGTCGTCTCGCTGGTGCTGGCGCAGTTCATCCGCATCCCCGCCGAGCACAGCCCGCCCCCGCGCCCGGTGCGCTGAGCGCGAGCCACCTCCGGACGCACCTTCGCCTTGACGATTCCCCGCGAAACGTATAGGTTGGGCCCATTGCATAAAATGGGACGGGCTCGAAGCCGTCCATGCCGTTATAGCGAACCGGGAGGGGCGTTGCGTTTGCAGAAAGCGCAGGGCCTTTTTTTTGCCGCAAGGCCGGCCACCCCCGGGTTACCGCAAGCCCATCAAGGAGACGTCATGTTGAAAGCCCTGTCCACCCTCCTGCTGTCGGCAGCTCTCACCCTGGTCCTCCTGGTCGGCGGCAGTCCGCTTCTCGCCGCCGAGCCGGCCAGCAACCGCGACGAAGTGATCTTCATCCTGGAAAAAGCCATCGCCTCGCAATATTACGATTATCAAAAACGCCGGGTCATCCGCGTTTTCGTCAACGATTTCACCAGCACCCTGCAGGATAATGGCCTGCTCAGGGATTATTTCCACAGCGGGGTGGTCGCCTCCCTCGAACAGGCCAACCAGTTCGTGCTCGGCGACTTCGACACGGTGGGCGCCGACTGCCTGCTCAGTCTCAGCCTGCAAAGCCTGGGCAAACAGTTCATCAAGATCGATGGCGAAGTGATGGACGCCCGCTCCGGCCAGGTGGTGGCCAGCGTCTCCAAAACCTACCCCAGCGACTCCTTCGCGGAACCGGCCCTGCAGGCCTTCCGGCAAGAACACGCGCAGAGGATGCTGACCGCCAGCCAGATCGGCAGCACGCGCCTGGTGGTGTACGTCAACTCTTCGGGCAAATCCGCCGATGAATACGCCGTGGTCACCTCCACCTACAGCAGCGCCAGCAATACCACCGGCCAGTACGGCGCCACCTACGAGGATACGCAGAACTATGCGGCGACCGACAGCGGCGATTACAGTCGCCAGTCCAACACCGTCGCCAACCTGGAGTTGAAGCAGAAAATCGGCCGCACGTCCATCTACCCGACCGACATCAAAGTCTTCATCAACAACCGCCCCTACAAACCGAATTCGCAAGGCATCGCCTTCGACCAGCTGGTCGAGCCCGGCCCCTATGAGGTCAACGTGCAGTTCCGCAAGGCGATCTGGGATGGGGTGCGCAACAACGAGGTCAAGGGGCGCAGTTTTTCCCGCACCTTCCGGCTGGATATGGCGAAGGACGCTTCCCTGCGCTTCGACCTGGGCATCAAGCTGCACGGCGACGAGGCGGAGATCAGCGGAGTGACGCGCCGCATGGAGTAGGCGGCGGGCACCCGCCTGACAGCGAACCGGACGCCGCTGGCCGCTGACCGGGCGGCCTGAACAGGAACCCTGCTTGAACCGATCCGTCCCCAGCCTCTCCGCACGCAACGTGGTCCTGCTCATGTGCGCGGCCGAGATCCTCTGTATGACCGGCTTCGCCACCTACCCGGCGCTGCTGCCGGTGCTGCAGGGCGAATGGGCGCTCAACAACTCCCGGGCCGGCCTGATCAGCGGCATCTTTTTCGCCGGCTACATGGCCGCCACGCCGGTGCTGGTCGGCCTGACCGATCGCGTCGACGCGCGGCGCATCTACCTGCTGGCCACCACGCTGGCGTGCCTCGGCTGCCTCGGCTTCGCCCTGTTCGCCCGCGGCCTGGTGAGCGCCATGTTCTTCCAGGCCATGGTCGGCGCCGGCCTGGCCGGCACCTACATGCCCGGCCTGCGCCTGCTCACCGACCACTTCCCGGGCGCCACCCCGAGCCGCGCCGTCGCCTTCTACACCGCCACCTTCGGCCTCGGCACCACGGTCTCCCTGTTCCTGGCCGGCGCCCTGGAACCGGTCGGCTGGCGATGGGCGTTTGCCGCCGCGGCGCTCGGCCCGGTCGCCGGCGGCCTGCTGGTCTTGGTCAGCTTCCCGGCCCGGCCGGTGGCACCGGTTGGGCCGGCGCCCGGCCGGTTCCTCGACGTCCGGCCGGTGCTGCGCAACCGGCCCGCCATGGGCTATATCCTCGGCTACGCCGCACACTGCTGGGAGCTGTTCGGCCTGCGCTCCTGGCTGCCCGCCTTTTTCGCCTTCAGCCTGGGGCTGACCGCCACTCAGGGCGGTTTCTGGTTCAGCGCCGCGGCCCTGGCCGCCTGGATCAACATGATCGGCCCCCTGGCCAGCATCTTCGGCAACGAAGTCGCCGTGCGCCGCAACCGCAAGGGCGTGGTGCTGGCGGTGATGGCCGCCTCCGGCAGCATGGCCTGCCTGGTCGGCTTCACCGCCGGCCTGCCGATTGCGATCGTCTTCGTTTTGATGACACTCTACTTCCTGCTGGTCATGGGCGACTCGGCCGCCCTCACCGCCGGCCTGGTCGCCGCCGCCGAACCCGGCCGCAAGGGCGTGTCGATGGCCCTGCACTCGCTGATGGGCTTCGGCGCCGGCTTCCTGGCGCCGCTGGCGTTCGGCCTGGTGCTCGATCTGGCCGGCGGCAACACCTCGGTCACCGCCTGGGGCTTCGCCTTCGCGGTGCTCGGCGGCTGGTCGCTGCTGGTTGTGGTGGTCGCCCTGCTCGCCCGGCTGCGGCGGGTGGTTGGGAGATAACCGCGCATGGCCGCGGCAACCTGTCCCGGTTTCTTTGTGCTGGCCGGTTTCTTCCTTGACCAATTCCCTGGCAAAGAGTAGGTTCAAAGGCGCAAGGTTTCACCTTTTATTGATTCCATGACGAAAACCCGGAGGGCATGGCGCTGTACAGCGCTATGTCCTTTTTTGTTTCTGGGGAACACGGGAGCGTGATGTGAGGAGTCGGGGACACATCATAGGCTGAGTTTGGTGCCGCATCGTCCGGTTATACCGGTGGTGCGGTTTTTGCGTTTATGGTGGGAGCAACGTCCGCCGGGCGGAGCGGCCCGCGGCTACGGAACGGTGTGAGCATGATGCTCAAAGGGCTTGGCCTGGCGTTGATCGTGGCCGGGATCGGTCTCGGCTACTGGGGTTATGCGTTGTCCGGATCGCTCGGTGCGCAGTTGACGGAAGCGGTGTCCGGCGCCATGCCCGATGCGGTGATGGTGCGGTATATCGGCGGCGCGGTTTGTGCGGTGGTGGGGGTGTTTTTGGTGGTGAAGGGGTGAGTAGGCTGGTTTTGTGACGCAAAGTGCTTTGCGACTTTGCTGGCCTAAATCCATTTTCTAATGGTGGGACATGACAGGTTTATGGCCGAGGGAGAGACCGCGACCAACCGGTTCAGAGGCGGAAATTAAAGTCTATGAGGCGTTATCCCGTCTGTTGCCGACCGGGTGGTCCGCGTGGCATTCGCTGCGCGTGCGGACCGATGCCGGGATCGAAGGGGAGGGGGATTTTGTCCTTGCCGTCCCTGATCGGGGCATTCTGATCCTCGAGGTCAAGGGCGGGTATATGGAGCAGCGCGACGGCCGCTGGTTCCAGAATGGCCAGATGCTTGACCACACGCCCCGCGAGCAGGCCCATTCCTTTGCCAGAAAACTGATCGAACGTCTGCCCTCGGTTAATGGGATGACGGTCCCGTTTGGCATTCTGACCATTTTCCCCGATACATCTTCGTCCGATACGCCCTGCCAGGACAATCTGCGCGATCTGATCCTGACCGCATTGGACCTGCCTTACCTTGATGAAGCCATGCGGGCCAAGCTTGATAAGGCCTTTCCAGAGGGGTTCTACGTGCCGGAATGCAACTGGCGGGCGCAGCTGCACAGTCTCTGGGGTGAGACCTGGATTCCCAAGGTGCACCTCGGCTACAAAAAGATCAGGAATGCCGAAGAGCGCTACCAGCTTGATCAGACCCAGGTTCAGATCATTGAGTCACTGAACGGAAACGATCATCTGTTGATAGAGGGGGTGGCAGGTTCCGGCAAGACCGTCATGGCGCGTGAAGCGGCCCTCCGGATGGCCGCCGAAGGTTTTCGGGTGCAGATGTTCTGTTTTACGGATGCCCTTGCCAAGTGGCTGGATGTTTCTCTGCAGGGCACTTCTGTTCAGGTTGCTACGGTGCCGCGTTACGCTGCCAAACTCATGCTCAACCAAGGTCAGGCCGAAGGGATGCCGAATGATCCTGAGGCGTGGAAAGAGATTTCTCTGAAGGCGGCGTTTGATGCATTGCCAAAGCTTGCGCATAGACCGGATGTCGTGATTATCGATGAGGCTCAAGATCTCGCTGAGAATGAGTGGCTCTTTATTGAAGAGCTTGCAAAAGATGCCAAAGTCTGGGTGTTTTATGACCCGGCTCAGGCGTTCTGGGATGAGAGAAAGTTGCCGGATTGGGTGACCGGAATGTTTCGCTACCGGCTGCTCAAGTGCTACCGCTGCCCGGAGCCGATCATGGAGTTTTCCAAGGCACTGTGCGGCTTGAAGCATAACGAGGCTTTGGTGCAACAGGGGATCGAGCAGGAAATCATCGGTACGGTAAAATGCCCGTCGGAAAGTTCGATCAATGCGAAGATCGAAAATGAGATCCGCAAACTGCTTTCCAGGGGATTCCTCCCGGGAGAGATTGCGGTTCTTTCGCTGCGCGGCCGGTCGGCTGACGGGGTGGCTGTGCAGGATAAAATTGGCAGTTTCCCGGTGGTTCGCGCGGACTCGCCGGATATCGACGAGAACATTGTGGTTGACACGTTTTTGCGGTTTAAGGGGCTTGAGCGGCCGGCGATTATTGTGACGGATTTGCGGTTGGTGGAGGATCGATTCGATGTGCGGATGCATATTGCTTTATCGCGGGCGTTGGATGTGGTGCGAGTTGTAACGTGTTCAGTGCATAACTGAGTTTACATGGCTGAATAAGCAGTCGATTTTTTGTAAAAATGCTTGGTCATAATCCAAAAAAATATATTGCTGAAAGAAATATTGCCTCCTCCGCAGAATCTGTGGGTAGGTGGCGGTGAAAATTAGAGCATTGTCTTTCCTGGATGGGTAAGATTGTTTTTCCCGAAACGATCCAATCCAAACCGAAGAAAGACAATGCTGGTTAAGACTCTACTGAACAAGGTCGAACGTTTCAAGTCGTTCGTGTATGGCTCTGTCACTGTCAGACTCATTGATGGTGTTGAATCTCTGGTCATTGATATTGAACCGCGTCGCAACAGTCAGCCGGTCTGCCCGGAATGTGGCAAAAAACGAAAGACCTATGATCGACAGCCTCAACGTTTGTTCGAATACCTGCCGATCTGGTCGTTCAAGGCCTACTTCCGCTATGCCCCGCGCCGGGTCAGTTGCCCGGAGCACGGCGTTAAGGTTGAAGCTCTGCCGTGGGGTTACGGCAAGGAGAGGATGACCTTTTCCTACCAGGTTTTTCTGGCCCGCTGGGCGAAGCGACTGTCCTGGAAGGAGACTGCCGATGTCTTCGAAACCAGTTGGGATACGGTGTTCCGGGCCGTTAAGTTTGTCGTCGATTACGGCCTCACCCACAGAAACCTGGAGGGCGTGACCGAGATCGGCGTTGATGAAATCAAGGTCTTCAAGGGCCACAAATATCTGACGATGGTCTACCAGCTCAACGCTGGGGTCAGAAGACTTCTGTGGTGCGGCCCCGAACGTCGGGCGAGAACCCTGCTGCGTTTTTTCCACGAGTTCGGCAAAGAGCGCAGTGCCCGGATCAAGTTCGTTTGCAGCGACATGTGGGCGCCGTATCTCAAGGTCATCGCCAAGAAGGCCCCACAGGCCCTGAATATTCTTGATCGCTTCCATATCATGCGGGCCTTCAGCGAGGCGATCGATCAGATTCGTCGTGACGAAGTCAAGCAGTTCAAGGCGAATGGCCAGGAGAATGTTCTCGAACACGGGCGCTGGTTGCTCCTGAAGCGCCCAGAGAATCTCTCTGAAAAGCAGACAGCTCGGTTAGGCGAACTGCTCAAACTTAATCTGGCCTCGATCAAGGGCTACTTGCTACGCGAGGATTTTCAACGATTTTGGGAGTATCAACGCTCCGACTTCGCGGGAAAGTTCCTCGATAACTGGGTGACCCGGGCGCTGCAGACCGATTTGGAGCCGATGAAGAAAGTGGCTCGGATGCTGCGCAGCCACAAGCCGCTGGTCCTCAACTGGTTTAAGGCTAAGGGACAGCTTTCCAGCGGCGCAGTAGAGGGTCTGAACCTCAAGGCAAAACTCACTATGAGAAAAGCCTTCGGTTTCAGAACCCTGAAATGCTTACAAATCGCCTTATATCATGAACTTGGCAAGTTGCCGGAACCTGAGTTCAACCACAGATTCTGCTGACGTGCCGAAATATTTTACTTCGAAGGTGTTTCTCAAGACACTCTTGAGTAGATCAAGCCATTTAGTACGAACAAGACATTAACTTCACTAGGAAAATATTGAAAGTTTATGAAAATGGTTGCTAACCTAGGGCTAAAACATTTAAGAGAGATTGATGCAGCAATTGATAGATTTAAAGAAAACATTGATGATAATTTATGTATCAGATTTATATCTGTATCTGTCTTACTAATAATCTAATCTTTAAATATTTATAAATAGAATTTATTGACACTAATTTTCGATTTGATTTTAGTAAATAGTTAAAGAATCTTTTTTTTATAAATATAAAAATATATAAGGCAAATTAAGCATTTTTAAAAAGCTTATAAAACCTGTTTCTTATATATTCATTGAGTAGATTTATTGAAGATAACAAATTTTTTATTTAAAATTATTTCGATTTGATTTTCACCATTGTATACAGAAGAATAGAATTAAAGGTTTTTTTTATACGAATGGTGAACATAGCATGGCGATAGAAGTATGCTTTGAATATTATAAGAGATTTTTTGAGGCTACCTATCACAGAGATGGTGATAAATGGTTTTTAACGGATAATCGAAAGCTTGAATGAATTGTTGGTGGAATACTAGGAAAAGCAACTATGATTTTCAGTTCTGAAAATGCAATAAAACCCATTTATTTTCTTCCTAAAGATGATCTAGTACGAAATGTGCTAGTCCCTGCATTTCAAGAGGCTGAAAGGGTAGACTGTATGATGGGTTTCTTCTCAAGCGAAGCTCTCTCAGCACTAGCCCCTGGGTTAGCAACATTTCTTAACCAATCTAAAGAGAACCTTCGGCTTATTGTAAGCCCATTCTTAAAACAGCAGGACCGTGATGCGATTGAGGCGGGGATCAAATCCAGAGAAGAGGCTGTTGATGATTTCTTTGCTGAAATGCTGGTTTCTGAAGACACTATTAAAGAACATACTCTGAAATGTCTTACTCACTTGATACATAGTGGCCGCCTCGATATGAAAATTGCACTTATGGGGAAGGCTCTTTTTCATCCCAAAGTGTGGCTCTTTCATCGAAGCGATCGAGTCTTAGGGGTTCATGGCTCTAGTAATATGACGGCGATGGGCATCCAGAGAAATTTTGAGCAAATCTCTGTCGCGCAGTCGTGGCAGGATCCAAATCAAAAGAACATTACTTTTTCTTTGAATGATCAATTTCAAAGACTATGGAATGAACTTGAAGATGATTGCATAGTTATGCCTGTTTCTAGAGCTATCAGGGAAAAACTTCTCAAAGAGTATTTATCAGACAAACCTCCTACAGAAGATGATTTTTTCAAAGCATATAAGAAGATTGAAGATTCTCCGATTGTGATCGAAACTCCATCAGTTTATGAAAAACCAGCTTTCGTAATACCATGTTGGTTAGAGTATCAAAGCGGTGCATTTTTACATCAAGGTAAAGCAGTTGATGCATGGTGTGAAGCAGGGAATCGTGGTGTCCTTGAGATGGCAACTGGTGCGGGAAAAACCATTACCGCAATGATTTGTGCACATCGTTTATATGAGCAAAGCAAGCCACTGATGATTGTTGTCGCGGCACCGTACCTCCCTCTAATTGAACAGTGGTGTGGGGAAATTGAAATTTTTGGCCTAAAACCGACAAATATGACAAAAATTTCTGGCGCTCGATCAAGGTCCAAAACCCTACAAAAGCTTCGTCGACGATTGAAGTCAGGCCTATCAGATGTGGAAGTCATAGTTGTTAGCCATGATACGCTTTGTAGTTCTGAGTTCCATGATTGCCTTTCAAAACTTGAAACTCCTAAAATGCTAATTGCTGATGAGGCTCACAACCTTGGAAGGCTGCAATTTATAGGCAATACTCCTGATTATTTTGAGTACCGACTTGCATTGTCAGCAACGCCAGAGAGACAGTATGATGCAGATGGCACGGAAGCATTATTTGATTTTTTTGGGCCGGTTGTTTTTCAGTTTACCCTTCAAGAGGCAATCGGAACTTGTCTTGTAGAGTACGATTATTATGTCCACCCAGTCTATCTTACTGAAGAGGAAATGGATGATTGGTATGATTTAACTCAACGAATACGAAGTAACGCATGGCGATCTGATAAAGGGACGCCAGACGATTTTTTAGCTAAACTATTTAGAGATAGGCGAAAGTTGCTAGAAACAGCTAAAAACAAACTAACCTCTTTAGCGAAGCTGCTAGATGATGAGGACCACAAGACCCTTAAATATGTATTGATATACGCAACGGACAAAGACCCAGAACAACTCAGTGAAGTTAATAGATTACTCCAAGATAGAAATATTCTTTACCATCAACTTACAGCAGAAGAAACGCGACAAAGAGAGAGGTGTCAAAAGATCATCCAATCGTTCCAGGGAGCAGAAATTCAGGTTTTGACAGCCAAAAGAGTATTAGACGAGGGGGTCAATATCCCGCAAATCAATAAAGCTTTTATCCTTGCAAGTACAACAGTTGAGCGACAATGGGTTCAGCGTAGAGGAAGGCTTTTGCGTACATGTAAGGAAACCAATAAAACGCATAGTGAAATTCATGATTTCTTGGCGCTGCCTCCTAACTTTGAAAATGATTTAGACGAAGATGCTCGTGGCTTAATTAAATCCGAACTTAGGCGAATTCAAGCATTCGCAAGTGCGGCCCGGAATGCAGGGAAGGCCGATGGACCATTACCTTTAATCGATAAGATGGTTAACTCAATATTTGTTTAAGGAGGGTATTATGCCGTTGAACGAAAGAAAAATTATCTCGATTATCTTAGAGGAGATGGAGAAGGTTGAAGAGCAGTGTCCCGGATACCGAGAAGAGATTCAGGATGTGATCGCGGACATAATTGAATATGAGCGACAGCATCGCGTAGCTGGAACAAATATTCAACAAAAAGTAAATGATAAAATTAATGCGGCAGGTAGGTATCTAGCTGAAAGAACTAGTAAATAATTAGGGAGGGGATTGTGAAGCTTATACGTGCAGAATTTCAGAATTTCAGATTACTGCGAGACCTAGTAATAGATTTTAGTTGTAGCAACGATAAAAAGCTAACTGTTATAAGAGCTGAAAATGAAACCGGCAAAACAACGATCCTGACGGCACTACATTGGGGGTTGTATGGTGATGCAGGTTTACCAGGGAAAGGCCAAGACTTCCGACTCCACCCAATAGATTGGGATCTAAACGAAGGCAAAAGAGTCCCTATCACTGTAACTGTGGATTTTGAAGTTTCGTCGCTACATCGTGGCCGTGAGAGGCGTAGAAAATACCGTATCGTGAGATCTGCCTTTGAGGAACTTGAAGGAATAAATTGGAAAAAGTCGTCCTCGACCGTTCATTTGTACCACCTGTCAGATACTGGTGCAGACCCTATAGATAGCCCAGAAGCATTTATTAACGACGAGTTGCCGCCTGAGTTACGTGAAGTGTTTTTTACTGATGGAGACAGGGCTTTGAGCTTCATAGAAGCTGATGTCTCGCGTGCGACTAAACGAGATCGAGTTGAAAAAGCGATTAGATCCCTTCTTGGCCTTGGCGTCTTAGATGATGCAATTAAACACGTAAAGAAATCGGCTTCTGATGTAAATAAAAAAGCACAAAACATTGGTGGCAATGATAAATTGCAAACTGTAACAACGCGAATTACACAAATCGAAGATGATATAGAGAGCTTTGAAGAAAAGCTCGGCGAATCTAAGGAGCAATTTTCAGCATTTGATGAGCGAGTAAATATTGTTGATAAGCAAATTGCTGAAGCCCTGACAAAGGGGGATAAAGAAACTCTAAATAGAGACATGGAAAAAGTTAAGCAGGAGATTAAACAGCTTGATGACAGAATTGTTGCTGGCAATAAGGATCACACAACGCTATTTAAAAGTAAGGAATTAGCAAATGATCTTATGAGGTCTATATTTAAGGAAGCTTCTCTAAAACTCGACCTCTTGCATGACCAAGGTAAAATTCCAAATACAACAATTCCAGTGCTTGAGGATCGTCTCGATGCGGGTATCTGCATCTGCGGAGAATCATTAGACGCTACAGATCCAGCCGGCAAAAAGAGAAGAGACTTCATCCTTCAGTCAATAGAGGCTAGCCGAAAATCAGATGAAAATCGCAAGATTGTTACAGAGCTGTACTACGCGTCTAAGGATCTCCTGAATGCCGCCGCTTCAGAAGAAAGCCAATGGATACCAGAGTATCAAAAAGTTGTTGAAAACCGAGACAGTCTACAAATATTAAGAGACGAGGCAGGCAAAAAACGAAAAGCACTTGAACTCCAAATTGACAGTTTGCCAAACACCGACATTCAAGGATTACGAGAGACACGACGTGGGTATCTAGCGCAGAGGGATCGTTTCTTGTCAGAGAGATCAAAGCTAGAAACCCAAATCAATGGTTTAAAGAGAGAAATCGAGTTGCTTCGCGTTACGCGTGAGCAGCTTCTTCGTGACCAAGTTAAAGGGGTTAGAGTTTTAGCTGACTTGAGAGTTAATCAGGATGTATTTAACGTCTTGACACGCGCTTATGAACGGATAACGACAGAAGAGTTGGCGAAGGTTAGCTCGCTAATGAACGACGTGTTTATTGAGATGATTGGTGCAGATCCAGAACAAGGCTCAATCATCAAAAGGGCAGAAATAAGTGAAGAGTTTGACATTATTGTTTACGGTCCAAGTGACAGAACGTTAAATCCCGACAGAGACCTTAATGGCGCCTCGCGACGTGCTTTGACTCTAGCGTTCATTCTTGCCTTAACCCGTGTTAGTGAAGTTGAAGCCCCAAATGTCATAGATACCCCCTTAGGAATGATGGCGGGCTATGTAAAGCGTTCTGTTCTAAAAACGGCCATTAGAGAAAGTTCCCAGTTGATTCTTTTCTTAACCCGATCGGAAATTGCTGGCTGTGAAGATATCCTTGATGAAATGGCCGGAGTGGTTATAACACTGACAAATCCTGCACATTATCCCAAGATCCTTATTAATGATCCAGGAGTTAAAGAACGTAAAGTGCTTCGTTGTGACTGTAATCACAATGAAGAGTGTCCGCTTTGTGAAAGAAGGATAGATGCTGAAGTGATTTCTGGCATTAAGGAGGCTGTGAATGTCTGATAGATATTACAACCCATTCCAAGGGCTGCACTTAAGTGTACCTGTGAGTTACAGAGATGATTTTTCGAGGTATTGTCAAACAGGAGAGAAGAAGATTCTCGATCAATCTCCATTTCCAAGAATGGTCGATTTTTGGTTTATGGCCTTATGTGTTGCTGTTAGAAAAGAACTCGACCCAGTAGATCTTTCTAAATTTGGCAGTAAAGAAACTTATAAAATAATCGATGCTTCAATTTTTACGAGTGACCCTTGGCGAATTCAGGCAATGATGTTGTTAGCTATCGCGAAAGAAGGGAATATTAGTATTGTTAGCCAACCCAATAAGATGATGGCGTTAGTTAATGGTTTAGCTGTCGCTGGACTTCCAAGTGTAATTGAGATGCTTAAAGATGGTGATGATGACGAGATTTGGAATTTGTCTGAAGCGGTTGAAGAGATAATCTCAAAGGGGAAAAGGAATAACTAATGCCAGCAAAATATGACAAACTGAATCTTAAAGAAATCGTTAAAGACAATATCTCTGGAAAGATGGTTTTGCCGAATTTTCAGAGAGAATTTGTTTGGGACAGAGACAAGCAAAAAAAATTACTGAGTAGTTTCGTCTGTAACTTGCCAATAGGAAATTTACTGCTATTGAATGGCAAGAAAGATGATTTCGCTTGTAGAAACCTTTGTGTAACTGATGATGCCGTAACTGTGCTTGATGACTGTAGCTACCTTCTAGATGGACAGCAAAGACTGTCATCTTTGACGAGTTTCTTTAGTGATCTCTTTGATGGTGGGAAAAATTACAATGCAGTTCACGACAACTTATATGGAGCTCTCAGAAATAGGTGGTTTCTAAGACTAGAGCCAAAAAATAGAGAAACGGATGTTTTTGGTTGGCAAAAGTTGCGTTTTGATGAGGCAGACATATTCAAATATGAGCCAAACGATCTTTATGATTTCGTAGAAAATTTTCAAATATACAAAAAAGATATTAATCGTTGGTGGCATCCATCATACGCGCCTGTAGATAGGGATGGTAATAGACTGCCAACATACTTGAAGAGAGAGAACGTTGCCGAAAATGGAGCTATTGTCAAATCTGGTGTTTGACTCATTGATCAAGCTGCCTTCTGATTGTCCGCCGTCACCTCGATACCATCTTTAAATTTAATGCCTGTAATGACTTTGGCCAGGAAGTCAAAACCCCTTTGCCGCCGCCAATTCTTCTCTGCACATTCGGCCAGTTTGAACATCATATGCAGCATGCCGTCACGTGTCAGACAGCCTTTTGATCGCTTCGTCCTGTGCCGTATCGTGGCAAAGGTTGATTCAATCGGATTCGTTGTTCTCAGACTCTGCCAGTGCTGCGCCGGGAAATCATAAAACGTCAGCAGCTCGTCACGATCTTTTTCCAGCAACAATGTCGCTTTCGGATATTTGGCGTCATACGTCTGAATGAACAGGTCAAATGCCTTCGTTGCATTGTCCCGGCTTTCAGCTTGCCAGATGTCATGCAATGCCTGCTTGACCTTCGGCTGAATCGATTTGGGCATGGCATTCAGAACATTGCCTGTTTTGTGCATCCAGCAGCGCTGGTGTCGAGTTTCTGGATAGATTTCATCCAGCGCCGTCCAGAACCCCATGGCTCCGTCACCTATGCCAAGCTTCGGTGTATTCATGCCACGAGACTTCAACTTCAACAGGACTTCTCGCCAGCTCTGGGTGGATTCCCGAACACCATCTTCAATTGCCAGAAAGCGTTTCTGGCCGCGATCATTGACGCCAATGACAACCAACGCACACAGCTTGGCATCTTCTGCTCGCAGGCCACTGTAAATACCGTCAGCCCACAGATAAACCCAGCGATCCTTTTCCAGTGACTTCTGACACCAGGCCTTATAATCATCTGCCCATGTCTGCTTCAAACGGGCAACTGTGCTGGCCGACAAGCCCTTGGCCTCTGATCCAACCAGAACTTCCAGGGCCCCAGACATTTCACCCGTTGATACCCCCTTCAGATAAAGCCAGGGGATTGCTGCTTCCAGTGAAGCTGTCTTGCGGACGTACGGTGGCACCAGTGCTGATCTAAATGTGACGGGATCACCATCCCGGGAACGAACCTTCGGAATCTTGACTGTAACTGGGCCGATCCCCGTTTGTATGGGCCGCTCAGGCTGAAAACCATTGCGAACCACGGCCGCTTTGCCATCGTCCAAAAATCGCTCTGAAAACTGTTCGAGAAAACCAGCCAGTTCGGCTTCCACGGCCTGTTGGATCAATG
>RRYU01009747.1_pt1 | contig 24270 bp, 25 predicted proteins | sample 2162651 | NCBI WGS metagenome assembly RRYU01 (sample SAMN10267283, study PRJNA491782) | microbial mat metagenome | isolation source: biomat in the production well | place: Japan: Minami-Kanto gas field, natural gas well KTG3 | collected 2017-06 | reverse complement strand
TATCGATGACGATCATCCTAGATCCGGCAGTTGACCGCTTACTGATACATGCAAGAGACGGATGAAACTGAAAATTCCAGTAGCCTGTTCATTCACCCGCCCGGTGATGGCCGCTACGGCCGGATCTAGGATCATTCCGGGAGCCCCGACTCGTCCCAGGGAAGAGGATCGAAGGCGTCCGCTCGATCCGGGATGCGGTCGAGCTGCGCCAGCAGAGCACGCATGGATGCGGCCGGCTCGGCAGCGCCCTCGAGCTCTCGCAGCCGCTGATCGACCGCGCGCTCGACCGCAGCCGTCTTACTCAAGCCGGTTACCCTGGCGAGCCGCTCGACCTTGCCGACAACGGCGGGATTGGCGATTTGCAGAGGCATGGCGAGACCTCGATATTGAAATCAACATCGTCAATATAGGCATGCCTGCCGGTCACCGCAAACCCGAAACGGGTGCAACCGGCTTGTGGACTTCGCCGAGCTTGCCACCCGACGGCTTCGATCAGCGAACTGGTGGGATTCAAGATTTAGGTCAATGCGGATGTTTATCCGTGCCCTGACCGGTGCTCGGTCCATCGAGGGCTGCCCCCAAGGCGTCGATCAACCCGCAGGAACCGACGTCACGCGCGACGAGCTTGGCGTTCAGTCGCGCGCAACGCCGCTCTGTCGAGGGCCCCGGCGGAAGCTCGAGGGCGAGCGCGAGGGCGAGGCGCAGATCGCGCGTGCGGTGCTCGTGATACTTGGCCAGCTCCGCCCGCGCCTCGATATCGCCCGTGGCGTTGAGTTGCGCCCATATCGCGCTTGCCTGGTCCCAGCCGCCGCGCCGACGATGCAGGCGGGCCAGATCCAGCAGGCCTACTCTATCCAAACGATGACGCTCGGACTGGAGTAGATGAAACGCCTGCTCGGAGCGACCCTGCGCATGGTGATAGGCGGCGATCGCACGCACATCGGCATCGAAGGCACCCGGATCGCTGAAGACCTCCCCCATCCGCGGGATCAAGGCGGCGAGCGAGAGCAGATCCCAGCGGTTGTGACGCAGCACGCCGGCCAACGGGGTCATCTCCCCCGCGCGCAACCAGGCGAGCCATGCCGCGGGCGCCTCGGAGCCCGGAAGGTCGTCCTTGCGCTTGAATCCCAACAGGCGCTGCTCGACGCTGGCGAGTCGACAGTCGGGCCAAACGCGACCGTAGGCCCGGCGGACGGGTCTGAGGAGATCCAGATGCGGCAGCGCCGGGAGCGGATCGCCTTGGCCCGACAGACGAAAGCGAGTGGTCAGCAGCGGGATGTCGAACGAGAGGCCGTTGTAGCTGATCAGAAGCCCGGCACCCTCGAGCTCCGCCGCGATGGCTTCCAGATAGACAGACTCGGCGTCGAGACGGGTCAGAAGATATTGGCGTAGCTGCCAGCCTTCGCTGCTCCCGCGCAACAGACCGGTGACGAAGGCCCAGGTTCCGGTGCCTCCGGACAGACCACTGGTCTCGGTATCCAGGCAGATCAGGTCGCCGTCCGGCTGGATCGAAACGGACACCGTATCGGGTGCTTCGAAACCGTCATTGGTCTCTTGCACGGGCGAGCTCGACGTCGCCCCCAGGTCAAGCCGGGATGCCGGATTCACCCAACCCAGGTCGATGGCACGAGCAGCCCATGATGGGCCAGGGCCATCGCGCGCCGACCACTGCGAGGGCGCCGACACCGGGTCGATAGAGACCTCGCCATGTCGATGTCGCCCGGCGAGCTTGCGCTCGAGACAGAGGACGCCCGGGGCGATCTCGACCGCGCCGACCATCTCGGCCAGGGTGGAGACGTTAGGTTCTCCGGTGTCCGCGAGGCGAGCGCGTCCGATCGAGACCCGTCGCAGCCGATCCGCCAGCGGGGGCTGATCGGACGACGCTGCGGCCTTGCTCGTCTCTTCGCCGCTGCTCGAGCCCGATCCGCGCAGGCGCTGTAAACGATCCCTAAGCGTCATTTGGTACCAAGTGAAATCTGCAGCGATCGGCTCTTCGCAAGGTGCGCGACGGTCGCTTGTCCTCTTGTTGGCGGCTCGCGACGAGCGGGGTGCACAGGACGGCACGCTTCGCTTTGCCCATTCTACGATTCGTCTCGAGCATGGGGTGCAACCGCGTATAGAAGATCCAGCACCTTCAAGGCGGCTTGCCGTGGCGTCACGGCAAGCTCCTCGTCCCCGCGCAACACCGGACCTACGCAGGCCGGACAACCGGCCGTGCAGCCGCAAGCAGCCACCAGATCCCGCGCATCGGCGACCAGACGCGGTGCATCGTCATACAGCGGCGCCGACAGCCCGACGCCGCCCGGATAGTTGTCGTAGAGAAAGAGCGTCGGCTCGAAGCGCTGATCGGATGCGACATCCAAGGGCGCATTGTCCGGTCCGCGCATCTGACCGCGACCCTCGGCACCGACGATGGCGAACCAGGTCCCCTGCCCGTCCCCGACCGATCGGCCCAGGTCGTGGATCTCCGCCATCGACAGCAGGGCGGCGACATGGTGCAGGGCGTAAGCGGCACCGAGAAATCCGTCGATGGCCTGCTGACGATCGGGCAGCGCGGCCTCCAGCGCGGCCGGCTCGACTTGCCACCAGACCGCGGTGGTGTGCATCTCCTGGTCCGGCAGATCGATGTTGCCGTAGCCGATGTTGTCATGGCTGTAGTAACGGATCTTCTTGTAGCCCGGATAGCGCCGGACCAGATGGACCTCGCCTTGAGCCGTCGCGCCCCGGCCCTGGGTGCGGCCGTCGAAACGGGCGAGGATCTTGAGCCGGGTGTAGTCGATGGCGTCCGTGTAATAGTCGGCGCGAGTGCGGGTCACGAACGCCTTACGGCCGGTCCAGTCCAGGCGCTCCACCTGATAGGGTTGGGACTGGATCATGTAGATGGCCCCTTCGTAAAGGGTGCCTGGCGCGCTGCTGTAGTCCACCTCGGCAATCACGGTTTGGGCGCCCCCCGTGGTGTCGATGACGACGAAATTGCCCTCGGCGACCGAGCGGAGCGAGACCGCGTTGGCGGGATAGCTGTCCGCGACCCAGAACCAGCGGTCGCCCTGATGCTGCAGGACACCCTCGTCGCGCAGATAACTCAGCATCTCGCGGAGATCCTCGGCGCCGAAAGACTCGCCATCGCGAAACGGCAGCTCGAAGGCTGCACAGCGCACATGGTCCATGAGGATCAGGAGCTGATCCGGATGGATGCGCGCGTGCTCCGGGGATGCGCCGAAGAAGAACTCGGGATGGCGCATCATGTATTGGTCGAGCGCGTCGCTGGTCGCGACCATCACGCCCAGGCTGGGCTTGAGTCGCCGCCCTGCCCGCCCGAGCCGCTGCCAGGTCGCGGCCACCGTCCCCGGATAGCCGTTGAGGACGGCGACATCCAGTGCACCGATGTCCACACCCAGCTCCAAAGCCGAGGTACTGACCACCAGATCGACGGCACCGGCGCGCATAGTCTGCTCGGCACGTCGCCGCTCGCTCGGCAGATAGCCGCCGCGATAGGCCAGGACGCGGGCCGGCTTGCGGGGATCGCGATCGAAGACATCCTTCAGATACTTGGTGATGACCTCGACCATCAGGCGCGATCGGGCGAAGACGATACTCTTGAGCCCCAGCTTGGCCGCAGTGCGCGCGATCCGCGTTGTCTGGGAGCGGGCCGAGGCGCGGATTCCCAAGTCCGGGTTGATCACCGGCGGATTCCAGAGCAGGAGATGACGCTCGCCCTGGGGTGCGCCGGACTCGGTGATGGCCGCGACGGGATCGCCGCAAAGTCGCTCCGCCAACTCGGCTGGATTGGCGATGGTGGCCGAGGCGAAGATGAAGGTCGGCTCCACGCCATAGAACCGACAGACCCGACGCAGCCGCCGAAAGACATTGGCGACATGCGAGCCGAACACGCCGCGATAGGTATGCAGCTCATCCACCACGATATAGGCCAGCCCCTCGAAGAACTGCGCCCACTTGGTGTGATGCGGAAGGATCGCCTGATGCAGCATGTCCGGATTACTGAGCACGATGTCGCCGCGGGTGCGCACCGCCTTGCGCGCATCGCCGGGCGTATCGCCGTCGAAGGTGAATGCCTTCACGCCAGGTCCGCCGGCGGACTGAATGGCGCGGCTCAACGCCATCAACTCGGCCGCCTGATCCTGGGCAAGCGCCTTGGTCGGAAAGAGATAGAGCGCCTTCCGACCTTGCGACAACACGGCATCGAGCACCGGCAGGTTGTAGCAGAGCGTCTTGCCGGAGGCGGTGGGCGTCGCGACCACGAAGTGCCGCTTGGCCCGAGCTAGGTCCCAAGCCTCGCGTTGATGGCTGTAGAGGCGCGAACGGCCTCCAGTCGTCAAGGCACGGGCGAGCGACGGGGCGAGGTCTGCAGGCAGGTCAAGCCATCGCGCAGCCCGAGCGGCTTGGATCGATTCGCCGGCGATCCGTGCCCGATAACCCTTGAGCAGGTGGGCCTTGAGACGTGTGACGGCTTGTGCCCCGGGCGGCTGGGTTTCGGTTGTCGACACTGGATGCGGAGGGCAGATCTGGGGATCCAAAACGGGCACGATGTCGATTCCGGTTAGACAGGATCAGAGGCTTGTCACGATGCCCGATCATCCACCGGACGCCGGTATCCTGCAAGAGTTTCGATTTCAAATGAGATACTTGGCATGAGTGGCCGATGAGCTCTCGCACCACTCGGGGCACAACTGCGAGATCAGGCATCAAACCGATCCGGATAGCGGGCTGCACCCTGACAGCAATTCCAAATTCGACTCCTCGGCGGCCAGCAAGACCCCGGGACCGCCGACTTGAGTCGGCGAGAATCCCAGAACAGGGGCAGGCCCCGTCACTTGCGGAGCACGCGCCACTCGCGCCGACTAAAGTCGGCGGTCCCGGGCAACGGGCTTCGTGCCCGGGCGACCGAGATGGGCAGCAAGTTTTGCACTGCTGGCACCCCGAGCCGCCCCTGGCCATGACCGACCGCCCGGGCTGATTGCGCCGGGTTTATGGCAAAGCCTGAAAAACTTATACTGCCAAGTGTTTCGAGACGTCACGATACCCATCCGCGAGGACACCCATGCATAACGGCACGACCATCACCCAATTCATCATCGAGGAGCAGCGCCATGTCGCCGGCGCAACGGGCGACTTCACGTCCCTGCTCAACGACATCGTCACGGCCTGCAAGGTCATCAGCAACATGGTGAACCATGGTGCACTCGTGGGGGTCCTCGGCAGTGCCGGGAGCGAGAACGTTCAGGGCGAGACCCAGAAAAAGCTCGACGTCCTCTCCAACGATGTCTTCATCAAATCAAACGAGTGGGCCGGTCACCTGGCTGCAATGGCCTCCGAGGAGATGGACGAGATCTACAACATCCCCGCGAACTACCCGCGCGGAAAGTATCTGCTCACCTTCGACCCGCTCGATGGCTCATCCAACATCGATGTCAACGTCTCGGTCGGAACCATCTTCTCGATCCTGCGCTGTCCGGGCGGCGGCGAGGCCCCGAGCGAACGCGATTTCCTCCAGGCCGGCACCCAGCAGGTCGCCGCCGGCTACGCGCTCTACGGGCCCTCGACCATGATGGTCCTGACCACCGGAAACGGGGTCAACGGCTTCACCCTGGATCAGAACATCGGCGAGTTCATCCTCACCCATCCTAAGATGCAGATCCCGGCCGACACGCGCGAGTTCGCGATCAACGCCTCCAACATGCGCTTCTGGGAGCCGCCGATCAGCCGCTATGTTCAAGAGTGCCTGGACGGCAAGGACGGCCCGCGCGGCGAAGACTTCAACATGCGCTGGATCGCGTCCATGGTCGCCGAGGTGCATCGTATCCTGACCCGCGGCGGTGTCTTCATGTACCCCGTCGACAGCAAGATGAAATCGAAGGAGCAAGGCGGAAAGTTGCGTCTGCTCTACGAGGCCAATCCGATGTCCTTCATCATCGAGCAGGCCGGCGGTGGGTCCATTACAGGCACCGAGCGCATCATGGACCTTCAACCCGAATCCTTGCACCAGCGCGTCCCGGTCATCCTTGGCTCCAAGAACGAGGTCGAGCGCATCCTCGGCTACCACTCGTAGGACAGGGTCGCAGTCAACGCCGTGCGCCGGCCCTGACTCAGTCGCCGTCAGGGTAGATCGTAATGGCGTCGGCAACAGATGAGATGGAGAAGCGGCTTCCAGCCGCTTCGATCCGGCTGGGAGCCGGATCCACTTGAACGAAGATCGACGAGAAAGCCCGGGTTTACTCCGACGGCCATGGGTTCCCGCCGGCTTGAACCGATCTGTCCGCGCTGCGCAGCGCTCCGGGCGCGGTTTGGCTCCTCAAAAGTCCCTCAAGGGCGCAGATAGACATAACCCTGCGTCTGCAGCTCCCCGATGCGGGTCACGCCGCCCTGATTCACCGCCACAAACCCGGGGAGCAACTCATCGAGCTCCTTGTTGAAGACCTCGAGGGTATTTCCGCACATCTCGAAGGCGACACCTTGCTCCTTCAGTGATGCAACGCCGGAACGCACGCGGTCGGTCGCCTCGATCTCGTCGAGCGCGTTGACCGCGGGGCCGTGCACGACCAACACCATGTTGATGTTTTCGGGGCCACCGACGCCGTCGATATGATTCTGCATGTTGTTGAGCACGAAAGGGACACGATCGGCATCCGAAAGGTGATAGACGACGTTCAACTTATCCGCGGCAGATGTGGAGGAGATGGCTGCCAGGGCGACCAGCAGCACCGCGAAAGATTGACTCTTCATCGTTAGCATCCTCAGTTTGGTGTTTTCATTATTCTGAATCGATTCATCTCGGGAGAAGCTGATGAGTTGTCATCCCTGGCAAAAATCAGCGCGCGATTCGAAAACGCGGCTTCCGAATCGCTACATGTTCAGTCGTTCAACCGACGGAACATGGCGGCACTTCCATGAGTCGCGGCAAACGCTGATTTGATCAGCGTTTGCCTGAGCCTCGTCTCCCCGCGGCTGTTGTCTCGCGCGAGGCCGATGTCGCCAGAAAACCGCGCATGTCACGGAGGACGCGGTTCAGCCTCAGAGCTCCTGAGACGCGAAGTCGGCGAGCCTCGAGCGCTCGCCCCGGAGCAGCGTGATGTGCCCGCTGTGCGGCCATTGCTTGAACCGATCCACGACATAGGTCAGGCCCGATGTGGTCTCGGTCAAGTAAGGGGTATCGATCTGGCTGATATTGCCGAGACAGACGAACTTGGTCCCGGGTCCGGCACGCGTGATCAGGGTCTTCATCTGCTTGGCGGTGAGGTTCTGGGCCTCGTCCAGGATGATGTATTTGTTCAGAAAGGTACGTCCACGCATGAAATTGAGCGAGGAGATGCGTATGCGGTTGCGGATCAGGTCATTGGTCGCCGCCCGGCCCCACTCACCGCCCTCGGGCTTGGTCAGGACCTCCAGATTGTCCATGAGCGCGCCCATCCAGGGGGTCATCTTTTCCTCTTCGGTGCCGGGCAGGAAGCCGATATCCTCGCCGACGGGCACGGTCACCCGGGTCATGATGATCTCGCGATAGAGATTGACATCCAGCACCTGAGCGAGGCCCGCTGCCAGGGCGAGTAGGGTCTTACCCGTCCCTGCAGCGCCCAGCAGCGTCACGAAATCCAGGTCCTTGTCCATGAGCATGTTGAGGGCGAAATTCTGCTCACGATTTCGCGCGTTGATGCCCCAGACACTGTGCTTGGGGTTCCGATAATCGTTGACGAGCTCGATGACCGCCTCCGTGCCGGTCCGCTTCTCGCGCACGATCGCCTCGAAGGCGGTGTCATCCTCGTCCAGAGAGAGGCACTCGGCAGGATACCAGTCGGCGATATCCGGCCCCTGCACGCGATAGAAGGTTCGACCCTCCTCCTTCCATGCCTCGAGCGACTTCTCGTGATGCTCCCAGAAGTCATCCGGTAGCGTCTCCATGCCGGTATACAGCAGGGTGACATCGTCGAGAACCTGATCATTGGAGTAGTCCTCGGCCGGGATCCCGAGGACCGCCGCCTTGATGCGCAGGTTGATGTCCTTGGAGACGATGATCACCTGACGATCGGGACGCCGCTCGCGCAGGGCCTGAGCGGTGCCGAGGATGTTGTTGTCCGACACGGTGCCGGGCAGGGAGGTCGGCAGTGTCAGATCGAGCGGCTCGGTCTGGAAGAACAGCCGCCCGGTGGCCGGCAGGGCGATGCCGCCGCCGTTGACCGAGATGGGCCCGACATGGAGACCGACGTCGATCTCCTCTTTGTCCGCACCGGACATGAGCTGGTCGAGGAAACGGCTGACCTGGCGCACATTGCGCGCGACCTCGGACATGCCCTTCTTGCCGTGGTCCAGCTCTTCCAGGACGATCATCGGCAGGAAGATGTCGTGCTCCTGAAACCGAAAGATGGCGGTTGGATCGTGCATCAACACGTTGGTGTCGAGGACGAACAGACAGGTCTTGTCGTTTGCGCGCTTGATCATGGATCAGGCGCTACCGAGCTGCTGGGCAGCGGCGAGGACCTCGGCGACATGATCCTTGACCTTGACCCCTCGCCATTCCTGGCGAAGTACCCCCTCCGCGTCTATCAGGAAGGTGCTGCGCTCGACCCCAAGGCTCTCCTTGCCATACATCTTCTTCATCTTGATCACATCGAACGCCTTGCAAAGGACCTCATCCTTGTCGGAGAGCAGATCAAAGGTGAACGACTGCTTGGCCTTGAAGTTTTCCTGGGCCTTGATGCCGTCACGCGACGCGCCGAGGACGACCGTATTGGCAGCGGCAAAGTCCTCCGCGGCATCACGAAAATCCTGCCCTTCCTGAGTACAGCCAGGTGTGCTGGCCTTGGGGTAAAAGTAGAGAACGAGCTGCTTGCCCCGGTAATCGGAGAGCTTGACGGTCTTGTCGCCGGTCGCGGGAATCTCGATGTCGGGGATGCTGCTGCCGATCGTGACGCTCATGCTGGATGCCTCCATTCGCTTGAATCAGTATCAAATAAGGCTTGAAGTGAGAGCTGATAATCAAGGGCCATCGATCAGGCGTCCGGAAAACCGCGGTTCGGAGGTTTTCACGAAGCTGATCGCCGAGAGCGAATAACGGGTGCAGGCGGACGCAGATCCCGGAAAATACGGGCTATGTATAGCTGCAGCGCATCCACCCTTGGGGCATCCGGACCACCATCCCGCTCGCCCCTTGGAGAGATAGTGACGGGCATTGGCGATTTACATCGAGCGACGCCACCAGGCGTCCGTCACCCCTTGATCGGCTCGAGGACGGCGTCCAGGTTCAGCCCATCGCAGTAGTCCATGAACTCCTCGCGCAAGCCCGCAATGTGCATGTCGGCCGGGATGCCCACGGTCATGTGGACGGAGAACATGGTTGTTCCCGTATGGGCCGCGGCATAGGTCGCCGTCGACATGTCCTCGATATTGATCTTGCGGTCCGCAAAGAAACCCGCCAGGTTATTGACGATACCCGGGTGGTCCATGGCGACCACGTCGACCGCGTAAGGAAGCAGATTCCGGCCGGTGGCACGCTCGCCCGTCCGCTTGGAGATGATGGTCATCCCGAGCTGACGCTCCAGCTCGGGAAGCGTGTTCTCGATCTTGGCCAGCGTGTTCCATTTGCCTTCGACCAGCAGGATGGCCGCGAACTCGCCGCCGAGGACAGTCATGCGGCTGTCCTCGATGTTGCAGCCGTGCTCGAGCACGGTCTTTGAGATCTGGTTGACGATACCCGGATGGTCTTCGCCGAGTGCCGAGATCACGAGGTAGGTCTTCTGCCTGGTCATATCCTTGCCGGGGGTTACAGGTTGCGGGTGACTGATACCTCAACGAGTGTAGCATGGCGCGTTAGGCCCCTGCATAGGGCTCGCAGCCGCGCCAAGCCCCGTCAGCAGGGCAATCCCTCGCGAGGATCCTCGGCTGTCTGCAACGGGTACCAGGTGTCGTCACGCGCCGCCGGCAGCAGATCCCGGCGCAGCTGCTTGAGGGCGTCCGCAGTCCGTTTCGCAGCGCCCTCGCCGAAGGGGTCCTCCTGGTCGAGCACATCACCCAGCTCCGCGTCGATCTGATCCGGATCCTCGCCCGCTTCCATGCGACGGATCGCCTCCGCCATCCCGTCACCCAGCTTGAGACCCGTCGCCTCGAAGAGCTTGCGCATGGTCTGCGCCGCCTGCTTCGGATCATCTTGGTCGAGATTCTCCAGCTCACCGGCCATCGAGGCGAAGGCGTTCATCAGCTTCTCCTCGTCCATGCCCGCGGGCAGACCCTCGGCCTCGGGGCCGTCACCCTCCTGATCGCGCCCGCGACTGATCGCGAAGAGACTCGCCTGGCGACCGAGATGCGGTCGTCCGCAGCGCGGACAGGCGGGCTGGGTCTCGGTATCGACCCGACGTGAAAAGAAATTGAAGATGGCGTGGCAGTCAGGGCAATAAAACTCATAGACAGGCATGATGGCGCCTCCTGATCCTAGGGCGTGTTGACATATCCTGCAGGTGGGACTTTATCAGCATGACGACGGCGGAATTGTGCGGCTAAAGCCGCACCGACCGCCAGGTTTCATGAAGCCGATGATCCAAAAATATCAACATGCCCGAGTCCGAATGTCTCGCGTGAAACCGGGAAGACTCTGGTTCAGAGTATGTTAAGCAAAGGCTGAGTTGATCGGTATTTCGCTAAACGTCTCCCCACATCCGCAGCAGATTGGCATAAGACCTGTCCACATAGGCCGTCGTCTCCGCGCCCGGTGAATCCTTGAGCAGGCGCTCGCGCGCCAGATTGAGCTCGTAGAGCAGCTCGCGCCGGGCCGGATCTCGGACATAGCTCTGAATCCAGGTCAGGGCGACCAGGCGCTCACCACGCGTGACCGGGGCTACCCGGTGAAGACTCGACGACGGATAGAGGACTGCCGAGCCAGCCGCCAGCTTGATCATCTGCTCGCCAAACGGGGTGCGGATCGTCAGCTCGCCGCCATCGTATGTCTGGGGGTCGTTCAGGAAGATGGTCATGGAGACATCGGAGCGGAAGCGCGGACCGCTCGTCCCCATGATCGGGTCGTCGACATGCTCGCCGTAGGCCATGCCCGGCGCGTAGCGGGCAAAAATCGGGTCCGCAACCCGATGCGGCAGGACTCCGAAGCGAAACGTCTCGTGATGGCCGAGACTCGCCATGATGATCCGAATAAGCCGCTGCATGCGCTCGGGCTCGGGCCGCATCTCCTCGTTCTGCTTGACTCGGCCAGCGGCAAATCCGGCGGTCAGCTTGCCGTCGACGAATGATGCCCCAGCGATCGTCTCATGGATCTTGTCGAGCTGGGCGGGATTGAGCAGCTCCGGGATGGTCAACAGCATGTCGAGCTCCAAATTCTCGGGAAGACGATCGTCCGACGGGACGCAAACCCCGGACTCCTGAAGGATCGGGCCCGGACGAAAACCGCACATCTGATGACGGACGCGGTTTAGAATCAGCGCCAATCCCCATCGACGCGCGAGGCAGCAGATGCTTCTGAAGGCCATCATCGACGATCAGATCTACGAGCTCAACGTCCCCGACGCCCTGGTCAGTCAAGCGCAGCCCTTCTTCGAGAAGTTGGACGCGGACATGGACGGCGGATGGCAGATGAGCCGTGAATGGGTCGAGAAGCCCGACCGGCTCCAGCGCTGCCAGATCGTCGCCGACAAACTCTTGACCGCGCTCGAGTCCGAGAACCAAAAACTCGGCATGATGATGGCCGGTTACATCCTGGCGCGTCTTCCCGGAGTCGAGTCGGTCGAGCTCGACGTCCAGGGCGAGATCCAGAACAACCGCTTCAATCTGGCCGAGCATCGACCCGCCGACTTGGCCGCCTCGAGCGATACCCCGAAGGCCGAGTCACCCGCGGGCGGGCGCGGCCTGAGCAAGTTGGAGGCGATGGAGCAGGCCGGCAAAGACGTGACCAAGGTCTTCAAGGTCGGCCGCGGCTATCGTTTCTCGGTCTTCGATCACGCGACCGACACCTGGCGAGACTCACCCCTGGCGCCCACGGAGCAGGAGGCTTCAAGACTCCGGCAAGAGGCATTCAAGGCCCGATACGAGGCCCTGCAGCGCGGTGACGACCATTGATCGAGACAGGGAACAACCAGGCCCCATAAGCCTCCGCCCGAATCCGATGGTCGATCTCTTCAGCGTGACCGCACCGCTCGCCCTGCGCTGCCCGGACGGCACGCGTAAGGTGATCGCGGCCGGATTCTCCAATCCCGGCATGCTGACCGTCGGCGTGCTTTACGTCGTGGTGACAGGGCTGACACAGACGGGTGCCGTCGGCTGGATCGGGCCCAGCCTGCTCGGCCGTCCGCGGGGTCCGACCGATGCGCGACTCCGCCTGATGGTGCCGGTCGCCGGTCTGAGCGCATTCCTCAACAATACGCCGGTGGTGGCAATCTTCATCCCGGCGGTGCAGGACTGGGCCAAGCGTCACCGGCTCGAGCTGTCACGTCTCCTGATCCCACTCTCGTACGCCAGTATCGCCGGCGGGACCTGCACCCTGATCGGGACCAGCACCAACCTGGTTGTCAACGGGCTCTATACGGAACGCATCGGCGGAGACGGTCTCTGGCTGTTCGACCCGATCTGGGTGGGGCTCCCTGTGACGGTTGCCGTGCTCGTCTTCATGTTGACCGCAGGGCACTGGTTGCTCCCACGTCGGGTCCCCGCGGCGTCCAGTTATGAAGACGTGCGTCAATACATCGCCGAGATGATGGTCCAGCCGGACAGCCCATTGATCGGCAAAAGCATCGAGAACGCGGGGCTGCGCCAACTCCCCGGACTCTTCCTCATCGAGATCGAGCGCGGGGAGCAGGTGATTGCGGCAGTCTCTTCGGAAGAGATCCTGCAGGCCAATGACCGACTCGTCTTCGCCGGTATCCTGGATTCGGTCATGGATCTGCAGCGGACGCGTGGTCTGATCCCGGCCACCAATCAGGTCTTCAAGCTCAATGTGCCACGCCCCGGACGCTGTTTCGTGGAGGCCGTGCTCTCGGACAGGTCGCCGATCATCGGCAAGAGTGTTCGTGAGGGCCGATTCCGCAATCGCTATAGTGCGGTGATCATCGCCCTCGCCCGCAACGGAGAGCGCGTCGCATCCAAGATCGGCGACATCATCCTCGCGCCCGGCGATACCCTCCTGCTCGAGACGCGTCCGGACTTCGTCGAGCAGCAGAAGAACTCGCGCGACTTCCTCCTGGTGAGTCAGATCGGCGACTCCCATCCACTCAAGCACGAGCGGGCGCCGCTCGCCATCGCCATCGTTGCCGCAATGGTCGTCGTCGTGACACTGGGCTGGTTCAGCATGCTCGAGGCCGCGCTCCTGGCCGCCGGCCTGATGATCCTGACCCGCTGCACCAACAGCCGCACGGCGCGGCGCGCCCCGGATTGGCAGGTGTTGGTGGTGATCGCCACATCCTTTGGCATCGGTGCAGCATTGGAGAAGACGGGTGCCGCCTCGCTGATGGCCGGCGGCCTGATCGGTCTGGCGGACGGCAACCCCACGATCACGCTCTCACTCGTGTTCCTGGCGACCGCGCTCTTGACCGCGCTCGCGACCAACAATGTCGCCGCGGTCCTGGTCTTTCCGATTGCTCTGCAGGCCGCACAGGGCATGGGCGTCTCGGCTGAGCCCTTCATCCTGACGGTGATGGTCGCGGCATCGGCGAGCTTCGCCACACCCATCGGCTATTAGACCAACCTGATGGTTTTCAATGTCGGCGGCTATCGTTTCGGGGACTTCGTGCGGGTCGGTGTTCCCCTGACCCTGGTCGTGGGGCTGGTGACCGTCCTGGTCGTGCCTCTGGTCTGGGTCTTTTGAATCCCAGTCTGTTCAGGCAGATTCTTCTCTCTGCGCTCAAACTCTTTGCGCTTTCTGCGTATTTTTTGTTCAAATGACGTCTTGATCCCGACGATAATGAGCTCACCATGATTCAAGCACGCAGATCCCGAAACAGGGGACCCGCAACCCGTCTCGTCATCGGCGGTGTCCTCCTGCTGATGACGGCGGGCGCCAGCCAGGCCACACCCTGGGCCGAGGTCGCCGCGCCGAGCGCCGGTCCTCCTCGAGTCATCGGCGGCGTCTCCAACGGCTGCATCGGAGGCGCAGACGCCCTCCCCGAGACGGGTCCCGGTTATGTCAGCATCCGTCGCTATCGCAACCGCTATTATGGCCATCCCGAGCTGATCCGCTTCATCCAGGACATGGGTCGGACACAGCAAGCACGCAGCGACCGCTTGATGATGATCGGGGACCTGAGCCAGCCGCGCGGCGGCCGGATGCCCTCCTCCCATCGGAGCCACCAAAACGGCCTGGACGTCGACATCTGGTTCACCCTTGCGGACTCGCCCGCAGCGGCCAGGCGCCTGATGGACGATCGATCCGACCCGCAGAGTATGGTCCAGCCGGGAGGACGCTCCGTAAGCGCTGCTTGGGGCCCGGATCAGCGTTCTCTCATCGAGACGGCGGCACGCCATCCATTGGTCGACCGTATCTTCGTCAATGCGGCGATCAAGCAGGAGCTTTGCCGGAACGCAGCAGGGAACGCTGACTGGCTCAGAAAAATCCGGCCTTGGTGGCGACATGATGCACACTTTCACATCCGGTTGGTCTGTCCAGCCAGCAGCCCCGACTGCGAATCTCAATCCGCCTTGCCGAGCGGCGCCGGCTGCGGCGAGGAGCTCGCATGGTGGTTCAGCGACGAGGCCCGCAGCCCATCGCGGGGAGGTGGCGGCGCAGCCAGACCGGAGCCGCGCGTGCCATCTGCCTGCTATGCACTCATCGACGATTCTTGACCCCGCGGTCATCGCGACCTGGCCGCTCCGCGCGGCGGACCGGCGCCCGACCGAACCCTTGCCGCCCTTGGCAGAAATAAGCGCGCGATTCGCGAACCCGGTGTCTGAATCGCAGCATCTTTCGTCACTCAAGCGAGCGCAGATGACGACATATCAGTGTGTCGGGGTCGACGCGGATGTGATCAGCATTGATCCAAGCATCGAGATTCAACTCGTGGCGCGCAGCAAGGCCGCCTCCACGCGCGCCGGATCGATCGGAAAGGGAATGGCCTCGAAGACCGGAAAGCGCGCGGTCATGGCGTCGAGCTTGTGCTGGTACTCGGCCTGATAGAAGCAGATGACCTTGACCTCGGGATGTCGCTGGAGGCGAGCCATCAGCGTCTCCAGGTTACTGGTTCGATCCCGAAAATCGGATTGGAAGTTGTACTCGGCGACGATCACATCCGGAATGCGACGCTTCAGCGCCGCCAGCGCCTTGCGCTGCGAGCTGACCACCTCGGCGTCGAAACCCATGGTGCGGTAGAGGGACGTCAGATTGGGGTAGCCACCAAGCTCGATGATGGCCAATAGGGTCGGCGGTGGCTCGGTCATCAGGCAAAGACCACCCAGGTCGTCGCGATATATTTAACGCCTGTCTGCAAAACCGCCGCCCGGTGCTCGTGTGTCCAGAAGGGCGGGAACAGCACCAGCTTGCCGCGCTCCGGACGGATCGCGACATCCTGATACAGGAACTCGGTCTCCCCGCCGGGACCCGGGACGTCGTTCAGGTACCAGAGGACCACCAACTGGCGTTGACTCAGCTCGTGGCTCCCCCCGTCGACGTGCCAATGATAGTACTCCCCCGGCCGATAACGCTGGACCTGATAACCCTCGTCCTTGAAAGGTCCCTTAAAGTAAGGATAGGTCTCGCGAAACTCCTTGATCGCTGCGGCGAGTGAGCCGAAGAAGATCTGATCGACGTCCTTCCAATCCGGCTTGTTGCTCACCACAAGATCGGTCGTGCGCTTCACACCCGGATCCCGGGTACGAAGCTGCCCCACCCGTCCGGCATATTGATACTGGGGCTGGGCCTCGAACCGCTCGATCACCGCATCGCAGAAGGCCGGCGGGAGCGCCAGGGGCCGCTCGAAGATGAAGCTCCCCGGTTTGAGCTCGCGGATCGTGGGCAGCGGCGGGATGGTACGTTCGAAAACAGCGTTCATGGCGGGCGGGCCGAATGGATTGCGATGACATTGCGTCATTCTCCCGACCCCGGACACCCCAGGTCAAACCCAGCTCGGCCTTGATCACAACTGCCGCCACGGTAGCCTCGCCGGTGGCATCGTCAGGCCATCCCGGCCTGACACAATCAGGGCCGGCAGCGCTGACGACACAATGGCCTAGGGATCGAGTCTGCAGCGGCGAGGGTCGTCTCATGCGGGGTCGAAACCAGCTTCAAACGGTGCCTGACGCGCTGGGCCCGGCTCAAAGCCGACTGGCCTCCACCAGATCCCGGATGGCATCCGACGCATCGGCGCCCCGCTCGCGGTACAAGGCCAGCATCGCGTCGCTGATGGACTCCCAATGAGCACGGCCTTGCTCGGCCAGGGCGATGAAGGCGGTGGTGTCCGCTCGCTCCAACCAAGTCGAATAGGCATCGAGCAAGCTCGGAAAGACATGCTTGCGCATCCCATTCAGACTGCCGATATAGAAATGCATCGAGGCCGCCTCGCCCGAATCCACGAGCGCCGGCAAGGTCACGAAACAGTCGGCAAGATGATCCCGAACGGCACGGGCCATCAGCTCGGCCGGGGTCCCGGCGAGCGCCAGAAGCATCGGATTCCAATCCTCTCCGAGACGCCGGCCGGCAGCGCACTCTCCCTGCTCATGCAGCAGCAGAGTCCTGATCTCGCGCTCGGTCATGGCATCCAGAGAGGCATCCAGCGACCCCTCGAAGTCATCGCAGGCAAAGGCGCGACCGAGCGCATTGTCGGGTCGGCTCCAGCGCCAACTCTCGAGCTTCTCCCAAAGCATGCGGCGCAAGGACTCACGCCGGACGAATATGGTCCGGCCCAGGGTCATCGCAGGAGGTGCGGTCAGATCGCGGGCATACTCGTTCGCGACCACAAAGACAGAATAGCCCTCGGTCGACTGCCGCTGCTCCAGATCGCCCAGAAAAAAATGGGGCTTGGCACGGTTACCGATCCCGCCACTGTAGACTAATCCACGCGGCGCGAGCCTGGCGTTGATGGCCTCTGCATCGAAGGGGTCGTAGCGCTCGCCGTCGATCTCGATCGGGCACAGCTCCGCCTCCTCGAGCTCCTCCCAGAGCTGCTCGCGGGCCTGCAGCCATTCCCCGACTTGGTCACGCTCCAAGGATGCACCATAGGGGAGGCGCTTTTCCCAGCGGAAGTATTCCCGCATCTTCATCAGATAGACGCACAATGAATCATCCGCGCCGTAGCGTGCATCCGAGATGTGACAGTTGTACTGGACGGCCTCGGCCAGGTCGCTGACAGCAGAATTCGGCATCTCTACACCTCGCGCCGGAAAGGTCTTTATTTCTGAGCAATATGATAGGACATCAAGCTATCAGCTTCGCGGAATCCTGCCAAGGCAGGGCCGCGAGCAAGACATGGGGGCAGCCATTCAGATGAGGAGTCACGCGTGGCACTGAGAATCAAGAGTCATTGGTGGAACGATGAACAGGACCGATCCCTTCCTGAGATCGCGAGCGCCCTGGCCTTCATCGCCTGGCGAATCGCCGTCGACAAGGCGATCAACCTTCACTGCGAGCGCTTCGTCTACGAGAGCGACCGCCAGCGCCTGGATGTCATCGAGGAATACCTGGCCTTCCTGATCCAGATCGCGGACCGAATGTCGCACGGTATGCTGAACGACGAAGACCGCCGCACCCTGGTTACACAGTTTGCCAAGAAGGTCTTCGAGCACATCCAGGACAATGCGCAGGATCTGCTCGGACCGGGCGACTACGGCAGCCCCTTCATCACCCGTCTCAACAGCCGGTCGGAGGAGTACGCCGACTACCAGCTCGCCGACGACGGTCCAAGCTACGCCTTCCTGCGTCATCTGGGATTCGAGATCCAGTGCGTGATGGGCGGAACCGAAGAAAACCGCTGGGTCATCGATCAGGTCATGGACAAGGACGGCTGGGACGCCTACAAGCGTTTTGCCAAGGCTTTCCGCGATCTGTTCGAGTAGTGTCCTGGTCGCCAGACCAATCCTCGCGGTCACGACGGCGAGGAGGACGCTCGACAGAGCCCCAGCGTGCGCGGAGCCTGCAATCCGGTGCAGAATCCACGCACGGGGGGCTATCGCGTCACTCCAGACGCTTGCTGCGACGCCGGATCCAGACAGGGAGGCGACGGCGCTCCAACTGGGTGACCAGGATGCCGGAGAGGATGAGCCCAAGCGCGTAGAGATGGTTAGGCTCGGGCTCCTCTCCGAGAAAGAGCATCCCGACACCCACCGCCCAGAGCGGGATCAGATAGTTGAGCTGAGACACGAAGGACGGGCCGGCCGATTTCACGAGCCGGAAATACACGATGGTCGCGATCGCGGTCGCAAAAACGCCGAGCAGGGCGACCGCAATCAGGGATCGCGTCTCGGGGACAGCATGAATCTCGAGACCCCCTCTCAGAAAGAGCATCGGCACCACCATGAGAGTCGCGAGCGAGATGGTCGACGCTGCGCTGAAGAGGGCGTCGCTCGGCGGTCGGAGCCGCGCGAGGATCGACGAGACCGCGTAACAGAGCGCGCCACCCAACACCGCCAGCATGGGCAAGAGGTGCCCTTGGCCATTCGCAAGATCCGAGAAGGCATCGGGCCCCATCAGCACCACGACACCCGCAAAGCCCATCAGAAAGCCCGCAGCACGATACCGGGTCAGCCGCTCACCGGGCACCAGGAAATGGGCGAGTCCGAGGGTCGCAAGCGGCATGATGGCCATCAGGATCCCGGCCAGCCCGCTGTCGATGAAGGTCTGCCCCCAGGTGATCAACGAGAAGGGCAGGACATTCCCGAAGATCGCGATCAGCAAATAGAAGACCCAAAGCCGAACCCCGGCAGCCGGCCGTGAAGCCAGGATCAACGCGAAGGGTACGAGGAGCAAGGCAGCCAAGACCAGGCGGCCGGCCACCACCAGATCCGGCAGCAGTCCCCCGACCGCGACCTTGGTGAGGAGGAATGAGGTCCCCCACATCAAGGTCAGCGACAACAGCATGATCCAATCCGCCAGGGTGTGATGTCGCATCAGTCGCAGGATTCACGCAGGATTTAAGGGCAAGAAGTGAACCACAGAGGGTCATGGATCTGAAGCGTGCGCCCCGCCAATGCCCGAAGCCATCGATATCGCCTCTCGGATCCCTGACTCAAGGATAGACGCCTGAGCGCCGCGCATGACGGTGCAGAGGAGCTTCGGGACGAAGGCATCCGCAAGCCCGCACTCTGAGCACGTTACGGCGAGTTGCTGTTGGTCACCAACCGCATCGACGCGGCCGATCCGCCACGCCTGGACGCCCAGCCTGACCACCCGCGTCTGATCGCCATGCGCGCCGAGATCGGTCGACGGGCCGGGCGTCTCACGGACGCCGCCGAACACTTCGCCAGGCTTGGCCGCTGGTCCCCTGCGGATGCGGATCAGTCCGCCGGCATGATCGAAGGGTCGTCAGGTGCGGGCAAATCGGGCGGACCCGACGGCTGCCAACCCTCCCCCGCCTGACAACCCGGGCACCAATAGGTCGAGCGTGGGTTCAGCCCCTGACGTTCGCGGACCAGGGTTGCGCCACACCGGAAGCAGGCCAGTCCGGCGCGACCATAGACCCAGAGGATCCCTCGCCCATCAGCCACCCTGCGGGTGATGCGAGGTCCACCGCCGAGATTGCTTCTCAGCAGGTGACCCGCCGTCCGATACAGGACCGCGAAGGTTTCTCCAGACAAGTCAGCGAAGCAGGTCCGAGGACCACAGCGCCCGAGGAACAGGACCTCCGACTTGTAGACATTGCCGATCCCACTGGCGATGCGCTGGTCGAGCAGCATATCCGTGACCTGGGTCTCTGGGGACACCAGCTCGCGCGCCCGGCGGAAAAGCAGATCGATCTCGGGGGACTCGCGCGTCAGATCCGGCCCCAGCCGACTCTCCAGATCCCGGGCCTGAAACCCCTGCCCCTTGAGGATCTCAACCTCTTTGGCGTTGAAACACACATAGCTCTGGCCGGGGATGACAAGGACCAAGGTCGCCTGGCGGGCCGGCTTCTTCCAGGGCTGTCCAGTGGGATAGCGATGCCAGGCGCCATAGAGACCCAGATGGACGCGAAGCAGGCGTCCTCCTCCCAACTCCATGAAAAGGTGCTTGCCCTTGCTCGTGACCCCCAGGACCTCCGCGCTACGCAGATCGGGGCAGTCGCGGCCACGGAGCATGACACTCTCGAGGGACTGGCCGCGCAGAGCCACGCACAGGAATGCCGCAATCTTGTGGATCGTATCGCCTTCAGGCATCGGATGGTCTTCTTGGCGCGCTGATATTCCGGAGGATCGAACGGCTCAGGCGGAATCCTTGAGGCAGACAGTCTTGGAAGATTGAATAATGACTCAGTGACGAAAAAAAGCCCCGCAGATGCGGGGCGATCGAGAGGAGAACCTGTCGTTGCGTGCTGTTAGAGGTGCAGAGACAGCAAAGGGTTCCCAAAAGACGCCCGAGGACTGATGGACGCTTGCCAGCCCGAGGACGACGGAACGACGAAATAAAAAACCCCGCCGGAGGCGGGGATCACGACAAGGAGTCAGAGAGCCTCCAATCGAGGCTCGGGCCCTTTGATAGGGCGCGGAGAAAGAAGTTCGACAGAATCTGTTCATTTACCATTCGGTTGACGCAGCCATCCCGGTCTCGATCACCGATCTTGCTTTTCGCCCGTCCGACCGCCATGATCAACGCACTGCCATGGTTTTCGTGTAGCGTCCCACTCCCCCAGACGTTCGCTCGGGACGACTAGCGTCGCACCGGCAGCCCTCAGACACCGACCCGACTACTGCATCAAGACTGGAGCGGGTCTTCGGAGACACTCAAGTATGCCTATAACGATTGGCGGGGATACCCTCGCCTTGGACGCGGAAATACGCCGTCACATTCAAAACGAAGCTGAAAAGCTCGCTGCGCGATTCCCGGGCGAACAGATCGACGCCCGGGCGACCATCCAAGAAGAATTCGATCCACTCCATGGCCATCGCGTCCGCTGCGAGCTCTCCGCCAAGATCGGCCAGGGCCACCAAATCCTGATCCGCGATGCCCGCAAGACAGCCCAGGAAGCCATCAACGAAGCATTCGGAGCCGCCCGACGCAATCTTCGTCGCGCACGGCGAAAGATCCCTCTCAGCGCACGCCCCCTCACGACGCAATTGCCGATCTCTGCCGCCAGGGCCGTGGGCGGCTGACCCGAGAGTCATGGGTGACGACAGGCCGCAGGCCACCTTGAGCGCTGCTCGACTTGACACAACACCCGACCCCGGCCAATCGGACGTTGCAAGGACCGATCAATTCGTCCGCAAGGTTGCAAGGCCCGAGTCGACGCGGATGATCTGACCAGTCGTCAGACGTGCCTCCTCCAGCAGCCAGAGTGCCGCTCGCGCTACATCGTCCGCCTCAGCGATCATCCTCAAGGGGTGGCGCTCGGCGGCAGCAGCGCGCTTCGCCTCGGTGCCAAGAAGACGCTCGGCCAGCGGTGTCGCCGACAGGGTAGGCGCCACGGCGTTCACTCGGATCCGCGGCGCGAGCTCGGCCGCAAGCGATCGCGTCAGCCCTTCTATGGCACCTTTGGCGCTCGCGATCGAGGCATGAAACGGCAATCCTGTGCCGGCCGCGACCGTACTGAACAAGACGACGCTCGCTGACTCAGCCGCTTTGAGGGATTTCAATGCCCCCTGCAGGGCGCGCACGGCACCGAACAGGTTGACCTGCAGGTCTTCCATCCACTCCTTCTCATTTAATCGCTCGAAGGGCCTCAGCCGAATGGTCCCGGGGCAGTAGACCAGGCCATCGAGGATTGGCGGAAGCAGATCGGCGGGGAAGATCTCCTCCTGGACGTCCCACCGAATGCTCGTGACGCCCGGGTGGTCCAATGCGCGATCGGGGTGGCGTGACATCTGGTAGATGCGATGACCTCGGTCGGTGAGCATCGTCAGGAGCGAGGCACCGATCCCGGAGGTGCCGCCGACGATAAGGTAAGTCTTTGACATCTGATCCTCGTCTGAGGTGATGAAGCCTGAAAACAGAGAATTCAGGCCAGCCGGATGTTTTACAAGACTTTGACGTTATACCTTGCGTTGCTGGACAAAGCTCGCAGCTCCGAGCTGTGAGCCGAAGCGATCAACATGAAACCGGCGGGCTATGTCGTCGAGCGAAAGCCCCTGGTCCGGAGAATGGACAGCCCCCATCTCCACGATACGAGCATGGGTAACAGGTCAAGATCGAGAGCGATTTGGCGCTGCGGCGTCCCCCTGACCTGCCGAAACCATCTTCTTACCCTGGTCTTTTCACAAGCATTGCGCTCGTGAAGCAGGCGTAGGGGCTTTGCGAAGGCCGCAAGGGTGTTTACTCACGCCCTCGGCTACGCACAAAACACCTCAGGAGACCCAAATGAAGGTTGCGATCATCGGCGGTACTGGATTCGTTGGCAGTCACATCTGTGAGCATCTCATCAGGGACGGCCATCGACCGCGATTGCTCGTGCGACCCGGAAGCGAAGGCAAGGTGGTACGGCCTGCCGACTGCGATATCGTCCCGGGGGACGTCGCGGAAATCAGCAGCCTCGAGCAATGCCTCGAGGGCACGGATGCCGTGATCTATCTGATCGGCATCCTGCGGGAATTCCCTGCCCGCGGAATCACATTCGACGCACTGCAACGCGCCGGTGTCGAGGACACCATTGCCGCCGCACACAAACAAGGGGTCGGGCGCTTTCTTCTCATGAGCGCAAACGGGGTGAAGCCCGAGGGAACGGCATACCAAGTCAGTAAGTACCGGGCGGAGGTCGCCGTGAAGGGATCCGGCCTCAAATGGACCATCTTCCGTCCATCCGTGATCTTCGGGGATCCCGATGGGCGGATGGAGTTCTGCTCTCAGCTCAAAAAGGACATCATCGACAGTCCGATGCCGGCGCCACTCTTCTATAGCGGCCTGCTCCCCACCAACGCCGGCGCGTTCGAGCTGGCCCCGGTCAGCATCCATGACGTCGCCGCCGCCTTCGCGCTCGCATTGACCGAATCGAGGACGGAGTCACAGACCTACAGCCTCTGCGGCCCGCAGCGACTCAGCTGGAAAGCTATTCTGACCACGATCGCCGCGGCATCCGGAAGGACCAAGCTCATGCTCCCGGCCCCGGCCGTCGCCATCAAGGCGACCGCGAGCCTGTTCGACCGCTATCCCTGGTTCCCCATTTCGCGCGATCAGGTCCAGATGCTGATGGAAGGCAACGTCTGCACCGAGAACGACAGCTTCGCCCGTCTCGGCCTGGTGCCGACACCATTCACTGTTGAACAGCTGGGCTACCTGAATCGGTAGGTCTTGCAGGACCACATCCGACTTGCTTCAGTCACGATTGTTCCGAATGGCTCTGAGAAGCCTTCAGGACAAGCGGACCGTCTGCCCCTCCCGGGCAAAAGTCAGCATAGGATTGGGGAGCTGAAGACTCCCGCAGCCGCGGGCCTTGATCAGGGTGCAACACCTCACCAGCACTTCGCCGGGATGCGAGTCTCACCCCCTCCCCCGACTGCCAGGGTGATGACTGTGCAACCCATGTCATTGGCCTGGGTCCCGAGGCCCGTCGCTGTCGCCGTATATCCAATCGCGGAGGCCGCCGTCACTGCCAGGGCGTAGTGGCCCGCGTCCGATGTTGCCGAGAGACCCAGGCCATCGGGGAACGCCCCCGTGAGCGCAGTCGTATAAGCCAGGTTGCTTGCCCTCCACTTCTCCTGCGCGAGCTGAATCCGAAGCAGCCCGTCATAGGCATCCGCCCGTTTCGCCCTGAGAACATGGTCTTGATAGCTCGGATAGGCGACCGCTGCGAGGATGCCGATGATCGCAACCACGATCATCAGCTCAACCAGTGTGAAGCCTCGCGTTCCAGCTCGCATCTTCTTCATGGGTCCCTCCCCTGTGCTCAAATATATACGCACCGTGCGGCGCCCAAGCGCTGGTGCAGCGGATCCACTGCGCTCATGTCTGCGGTTTCCCAATGCGCATCTCTACGACCCCGTTGGACTGTTCAAGGTCCCCACCACCGCAGGCTGGACATCGGCGCATGCCTCGACGTGACGCCCCATGCCGATCGCAGACCGGCACTACTCCGGGAAGATCGCGAGATGATGACGGCTGACCTCGGAATGCAGGATGCGCAGTCCGCAGTCGTCGCCACGTCCAATCAGGACCGCTTGGTTGTAGTGGGTCCTCGACGGGATGCCTCGCGCGTCCGGATATTCGACCTCGATCGGGGG
>RRYU01023027.1_pt1 | contig 24292 bp, 26 predicted proteins | sample 2162651 | NCBI WGS metagenome assembly RRYU01 (sample SAMN10267283, study PRJNA491782) | microbial mat metagenome | isolation source: biomat in the production well | place: Japan: Minami-Kanto gas field, natural gas well KTG3 | collected 2017-06 | reverse complement strand
TTCACTATTCACTATTCACTATTCACTATTCACTATTCACTATTCACCAAATGCATCAGTTACAGGATATCCTCGCTTCTATCAAGCCGGTTGACAATTCATTGAGGGGGAAAATACAAGCTCATCTTGACGATTTGACCAAACCGCAGGGAAGTCTTGGGCGGCTGGAAGAAGTTGCTATGAAGTTCGCAGTTGCGGCAGGCACGGATCGGCCTGTTCTGAAAAAGAAAAAGGTTTTTTGTTTCGCTGCGGACCATGGTGTTGCCGAGGAAGGGGTTTCTGCCTTTCCGGCGGAAGTTACCCCGCAGATGGTGTACAACATGCTTAACGGTGGAGCGGCAATCAATGTTCTTGCGCGGCATGCAGGGGCGGACATCGATGTGGTCGATATAGGAGTTAATTATGACTTTCCCGACCATCCCTGCCTGAGAAAGAGTAAAATTCGAAAAGCCTCTGCCAATATGGCGAAAGGGCCTGCCATGAGTCTCGATGAAACCTTGAATGCCGTAATGACCGGGATTTCTCTTGCCAGAGAGGCGCATGAAGAAGGTTACCACCTTCTTGCTACAGGTGAAATGGGAATCGCCAATACTACTCCGGCTACCGCATTGTTTGCGGTTCTGCTCGATCTTCCGGTCGAGTCCATTACCGGCAGGGGGACGGGGATTGACGATAAGATGCTCGTGCATAAAGTTGCGGTTATTAAACAGGCTATAGAAAACAACCGGGGTTCGCTTGCCACTCCTCTTGAGGTATTGTCATCGCTCGGCGGGTTTGAAATCGCAGGAATCTGCGGCCTTATTCTTGGTGCGGCATCGGTCGGAATGCCCGTAGTTGTTGATGGTTTTATTTCATCGGCAGGTGCAGTTGCGGCAATGAAACTTTCTTGCAAGGTAAGCGACTATCTGTTTTTTAGTCATTTATCCAATGAGCAGGGGCATAAAGCTATAATGAATAAACTCGGGGCTCGGCCTATTCTCGATCTCGACCTTCGTCTGGGAGAGGGAACCGGAGCGGCGCTTGCCATGCAGGTTATCGAGGGGGCGGTGAAGGTATACAATGAAATGGCTACATTCAGCTCTGCTAATGTTTCCGAAAAGAAATAGATATCGATTTCGTTTTTCATGAGTGTGTTTCTGCAATTCCAGGAAAAGTATGCTGACGCCGACAGCCGTTTTTTTGAATTCGAAGGTTTCAGTGTTCATTACAAGATTTTCGGAAACGGAGGTCCGCTGATTCTGCTTCTTCACGGAAGTTTTCTCAGCATGCGCTCATGGCGCGCTGTGATGGTGCCTCTTTCGAAAAAAGCTACGGTAATGGTTTTCGATCGGCCTGCTTTCGGTCTTACCTCTCGTCCGGTGCCGTCGTCGACTAATAACGTGCGATACTCTCCTGAAGCACAAAGCGATCTCGTCGTGCAGCTTGTTAAGGAGGCCGGTTACGAGAAAGCGGTACTTGTAGGAAATTCAACCGGAGGCACTCTGGCATTGTTGACTGCCCTCAGACATCCCCGCCATGTTCAGGGCCTTGTGCTTGCCGGTGCGATGATATACAGCGGGTATGCGACCAGTGAGGTACCGGCTTTTATGAAGCCTTTGCTTAAAAGCATGAGTCCGGCATTTTCCAGACTTATGAAATTTCTGATTACACGACTTTATGACAGGAATATTCGCGGGTTTTGGCACAACAAGTCGCTGCTCAGCGATGAAACGCTTGCTGCATGCAGACAGGACCTTATGATCGGGGACTGGTCGAGAGCGTTCTGGGAGCTTTTTCTCGATACCCGTCATCTGGGTCTTGAACAGAAACTTCCTGACCTGAAGGTGCCTTCTCTTGTCATAACCGGTGAGCATGATCTGACAGTCAGGACGGAGGAGAGTCTCAGACTGGCCAGGGAAATTCCCGGCGCGGAGCTTGAGGTTATTCCTGATTGCGGTCATCTTCCACAGGAAGAAACGCCTGAGGCTTTTGTTGCCGCAGTTTCATCTTTTGTGCAAAATACACTCAAGCAATGTTGAGGGGGCTTGTTACTGCATTGCGAACCTTGACGGCACTGCCTGTGCCGGGCAAGGATGCGGAGCGTTTCAGCAGTGCTCTCTGCTGGTTCCCTGTTGTCGGGCTTTTGCTCGGTATGATTCAGGCTTTTACCGGTTATCTGATAATGACCTTCGGCTGGAGTGAAGCTGCCGCTGCAGTAGTGTTGCTTACCGGAGTGCTTCTGACAAGGGGAATTCATGCCGATGGCTTCGCTGATGTTGCAGATGGTTTCTTTGGCGGCGGAAATGTGGAGCAGCGTTTGCGCATCATGAAGGACCCTGCTGTTGGCTCTTTCGGTTCAGTTGCACTGATACTGCTGTTCCTTTTCAAATGGGTGCTGCTTGTCAAACTGCTTGCACTGGGCCTCTATATCTGGATTGTTTCCGGTGTCATGCTGGCTCGACTGGTTCAGGTGATTCTGGCGTCCTCGCTGCCGTATGCCCGTCGTGAGGGCGGGACGGCTGCCGGGTTCGTGGAGGGAGCGGGTGTGCGGCACATTCTGATAACCACGTTCCTTTCTGTCATCGCTCTTCTTGTTGTTTCAGGCGGCACTTTACTGCCTGCAGGGGTAGCTCTGTTTGCCGCAACAGGGTCTGTCGCCCTTGCGGCACTTGTCAGTCTGAAAAAAATCAGGGGAGTTACCGGTGATGTTCTCGGAGCCTCGAGCGAGATAACCGAAGTGTTTGTGTGGGGTGCAGGCGCACTGTTTTCAATTTCAATAACATAGTAGCAACGGAGGTAGGGTATGTTTGGTCGTAGCCATAGAGCGGCAACAAAAAAGTCCATGAAGCTGTTTCATGAGTTATACAACGGTATAGATGAGAACTCTATAGGCGAGGATCCTCTGGTAAATCTTGTTGCGGGTTGCTGTGTGGACACGGACAAGATGCGTGACCTCGAATTTGTCGATGTCGATCTCGGAAGAGACAATCCTCATAGTAACGACATGCTTGAAGACAGTGACGAGGCTCATTATTCGGAGAGCGGAAAGGATTTGACAGGATTCAATCATTTCATCGATATAAAAAAAGGCCCTGGGATTTTTGATGACTATGATGGATACAGCTATGAAAAAGGATCAGCAAGTTCCGAACAGTTTCAGGATGCCAGCGATGCCCTCGAAGTGGAAGATATAAAGACCTTTTTTGGTGAGATTCTGGGAAGGATAACAGGGCAGAAAATTGATGAGGGGCTTAACTGGTGGCTCAATGATGAATATGTTCACGCCTCATGTCATAAATGGTATAGAAATTGTTCACCCGCGCTTGATCGATACTCTTTTCCGGCAGACAAGGGTATCTATCAGAGCGTTAAGGAAGAGCTGAAAGCAAGGTTTCCATTGGCCGAATATATTGGTGGATCGAATAAGGGGGTTCCCTACAGTGTGTTCATGCCCATAGATAATCTTGCACGTTACTGGTACGACAGAGCATTGAATTCGGGATCCTATGCTGCTTTCAGCAATGTTTTGCACGCTGTGCAGGATGCAACTATACCGCACCATGCAACAGGGTATATGGGAAACTGGCATACAGAGTACGAGAGAGATCTGAACGGTGCAATCGAAGAAATTCTTGCAAGTACCGAATTCAAAACAGAGGTGCTTGGCAAGGTGAACGAATGGAACCGTGAAGATGGTTCACCTCCAACGCAACTTTCGCACGACGACTGGCAGAAAGTTCCTGCAAAAAACTGGAGGATCGACTTTCTGGTTACCTGGGCGGCATTACACGCATTCAAGGCCTATGAAGAGCGATATCAGAGATTCAGCAATGGTTACAGGCCGGACTGGAACAGTATAAAGGAACTGACGGTGATTGCTGTTGCGATGAGTGTGCTGAGCATTATCAAAGTTAGTGAGGAGGCGCAACGTCCTTTTTTTGCCTACATCGCCAACATTCGCACGAAGGAGTTACATTTGCCTCATTGCTGGTGTGTTACAAAAATGAATGAATCCAGTAAAGCCTATTTCCCGGTTTATGACCAGGCTGTGCGGGAGAATTCAGCTTATGACGGGTGTTACTACTGCCTTAGGGGCAGGCATTCTGATTAAGTGAATCATAATTCCTTAGACTGAGCGCTTCAACTGACAGGTATGCCATGAGCTGGTAAACCTGCTCGCCCGAGAACGTCCGGTTTAAGGAATTGTGACTTTTAGCTGGTTTTTTTATTGTTATATAATGAGCATATGCTTATAATTGTGTGCCTGTTTTTGTGCTCTTCGAAAATGTGCGTTTCTCTGGATTTCAGAAGAAAATAGTGCATATTCAGTCGTATGTTTCACTGATACCATAAACAATTGTTAAGTGTTAGCAGCTTATGAACGAAATGATAATTTCTTTTGCCGGCGGTAAAAAAGTCAATGCTGAATATCGTGGTTTTACCATCCCGACAGATCAGTCGCCGCGTAATGGCGGGGAAGGATCGGCGCCCGAGCCATTTTCACTTTTTCTTGCCTCAATCGGTACCTGTGCCGGGATATACGTCTATTCATTCTGCCAGGAGAGAAATCTTCCGACAGACAATGTGCGTATCGTGCAGACCCATCACAGAAAGGAAGATGGCGGCGGGATCGGTAAAATATCGATCGATATCGAAGTACCGGAGGATTTTCCTGAAAAATATCGCGATACGCTGGTAAAAGTCGCCAATCTCTGTGCCGTCAAGAAGCACATTCTGAATCCTCCGGTTTTTGAGGTGGCAACCAGAGTTGCGCATTAATCTGATTTTTTTTAACCAGAAAACTGTTACAGAAACAATGAATAGCAATGCTGCATCACCAGCGCATGAATCATCGTTACGTTTGAGGAATTTTCATATTACCTTTTTCGCAATCGTTCTCGGTATGGCCGGTTTTTCATTGGCCGTTCAGAAGATCGGCGGCCATGGGGGAAAGGGAATTCTTCCTGTGCTGGAAACTCCGGCAACCGTTCTTGTCTATCTTACCATTGCACTTTTTGTGCTGGTCAGCATCGTTTATTTAGCGAAGTTGTTCAGGCATCCTGATGCGGTTACAAAAGAGTTCAATCATCCGATCAAGGTGAACTTCTTTCCTTTGATAGCAAAGGTTTTTCTCGTGCTCAGCGTTGTGTATCTCGACCGGGATATGAATGTGTCCTATTACCTCTGGGTTACGGGGACAATTCTCCAGTTCGTAGCTTCTATTGTTATTATTTCCATATGGATACGACACACGCACTTTAAAGTCGAGCATGTGACCCCCGGCTGGTTCATTCCGATTGTCGGTTCCATTATCGTTCCAATTGCCGGTGTTCCTCATGGCTTTATAGAGATATCGTGGTTCTTTTTCTCGGTTGGACTTGTGTTCTGGATGGCTCTGTTTACGATCGTGCTGTATCGGATGATGTTCTATTCCCCCATTCCCGACAGGCTTCTCCCGACTCTTTTTATCCTGTTTGCGCCTCCCGCAATCGGTTTTATAGCCTATGCGAAACTTGCCGGTCTCATGGCGCACGGGGTTGGGCCTGATGCATTTGCGAGGATTCTTTACTATTTCTCGCTTTTCATGTTCATTCTGATTCTTTTCAAGATCCAGATTCTTGCTAAAATCAACTTTTATCTCTCCTGGTGGGCTTATTCCTTTCCGCTCGCGGCCAAAACGCTTGCCTCTGTGGTTATGCTTCACATGACCGGAGAGGTTCTGTTTAAAAATATTGCGCTTTTCGAGTTTGCACTTCTGGTACTTGTCATAGTGATACTTATTTTCGTGACTCTGAAGGCGATTATTAATGCAGAGATCTGTGTAGAGGATTAACAGGTTGTGTTAAGAAGCCGGAAGCCGGAATGCTGTTGAATCGTTGATTTGAAAGAATGCACATGAGCATGACCGTTGAGAGGTGCCCTTCAAAGGTTTTAAACGGGAATCCGTTTTTTGCCTTTTGACTTTACCTGTTGATGGATGTTGGATCAACCCTGTGGAATAGACGTTCATCGTTCACGGGGAGGCATGACTATCTGTTCCTGCCAATCATGTTCTTACTCTTTCCCTTTGAATATAAAGAGCATATGCTTATAATTCGGTATGAATCGTAATCGTGCAGGAAGGCCGAAAAGTTGTCGGCGGGTAGAGGGTACACCCAGGGTTCGCTGTTTCAAGCCCCAGGGTATTCCGAGAAGTCAACTCGAAGAGGTTGTCGTTACCGTTGATGAGCTTGAAGCTATCAGGCTGGCAGATCTCGAAGGCTTGTATCAGTCTGAGGCGGCGGAGAAAATGCACGTTTCGCGCCAGACATTCGGCCGCATTCTGGAGTCGGCGCATAAAAAAGTTGCGGAAGCTATCGTTTCGGGAAAATCAATAGTGTTTGAAGGAGGGGTATTTATGAAAAGCGAAGAGAACAGTGGTACTGAAAAGGAACTGTGTGTTTGTCCGAAATGCGGCAACGAAGCCGAGCATCATTCCGGTGTTCCTTGCCGTAGTATGAAATGTTCAGGGTGTGGAGCGACCATGATAAGGAAAGGCGGGTGCGGTGAAGGCAGAAGAAGAGGGGGGGCGAAGCAAAAGTAGTATGTATTACAGGTTAGTAGGATTTATTCTGCTGAGTGTTACGATTGGTTGCAGCCCCGATCACGGTAGAGCGAATATTGATGATGACGGCGCAAGATACAGCGCTCCGGCCGAATCCCTTCAGGTTGCCTACAGGGACGGGAAGTTCGGTTACATCGACCCGGGCGGTGTCATGGTTATCGATCCTTCCTATGATATTGCCTATATCTTTCGTGACGGTCTGGCTCCGGTCAGGGTTGGTGAAAAATGGGGATATATCGACTCGACAGGCAGCTATGTTATCCATCCGGAATACGCCAGGGTAACACCCTTCAAAAAAGGGTTTGCGAGAGTGCATGTCGAGGGAAAACAGATGTACATCGGCAAGGACGGGAAACAGCTCGGTAATCGAGCCTATGATTTCGGTTACCATTTTTCGGAAGGACTGGCATTTGTAATGGTCGACGGCAAATATGGCGTGATAGACACGTCCGGACGTATGGTGATCGAGCCGGAATATGAACTCGGATATTTCTTTGCTCACGGGCTGGGGCTGGTCAGGAAAGGTGGCAAGTGGGGGTATATCAACAAAGAAAATACATTTGTTGTGCCCCCGGTGTACGATGAGGCCGACAGTTTCTGGGGAAGCAGGGCAAAAGTCAGGGTTGACGGCAAATGGGGGTTTATCGACACGACAGGCGCAATGGTTGTCAAGCCTGTATACGAAGAAGCATGGAGTTTTATAGAAAAACGCGCCAGAGTGAAATGCAACGGGAAATGGGGTTTTATTGATACAGACGGTAACAGGGTTGTCGGGTGTCGTTATGCTGTCGCTGAAAACTTTTCGGAAGGGTATGCGAGAGTGGCGGTACGAAAGAAATGGGGATTTATCGACAGGAATGGTAAAGAGGTCGTGCCGATGGAGTACAGGGAGGTCAAGCCTTTTTGTTGCGGGCTGGCTCCGGTCCGTAAAACGACAAAATGGGGATACGTCGATACAACCGGAGCTGTTGTTATCGAGCCGCGCTTCAGCCGGGCTGAGAGTTTTTATAAAGGCCTGGCAAAGGTTCGACTGCAAGGCATAGAGGCATATATTGATCTTTCGGGAGAGATTGTATGGAGTGAGAAGGGGGCTCAGTAAGGCAGGCATCGAAAAATGGTTGCAGTTGAAGATGCTGTTTTGCTTATTATCAGCATTGCAGCCCAGAAAAGCGCATCAAGGATGATTGCTCATGGATAGTCCCGATTTTTCACTTTTTCGCCAGCCTCATGTGTTGTTCGGTCCGGGCAAGCTCAGCGAACTCCCGGCTTTGGTTCAAGAATTCGGTAACAGCCTGCTTCTCGTAACGGGTAGCGGTACGTTGCTGCGTTCAGGGCGTCTGTTGCGATTTGCGGATCACATGCAGTCGGAATCTTTTCACTATCACCACTATACGATAGAGGGCGAACCGTCTCCCGATCTTGTCGACCGTGCGGTGGCAAGGTATGGTGATGCCGGGATACAGGTCGTGGTTGCTGCAGGCGGTGGCAGCGCTCTCGACGCCGGTAAGGCGATATCAGCAATGCTGCCGAAAAAAGAACCTGTAGAACGCTATATCGAAGGACAGCCCGGATACAGGATTCATGACGGCTCGAAAGTCCCGTTTATTGCAGTACCTACAACTTCGGGTACCGGAACCGAGGCCACAAATAATGCCGTTATCAGTAAAATCGGAAAAAACGGCTACAAACGTTCCCTTCGTCACCATGCATTTATTCCGGAACTCGCCCTTATTGATCCGGAGCTTATGCTCGGGATGCCTTCCAGCCTTACGGCCTCTTCCGGTATGGATGCGTTTACGCAGTTGCTTGAAGCACTTGTTTCTCCTTTTGCGTCACCGTATACCGATGCGGTCGCACTGAGCGGTATCGAGCATTTTTCCCGTTCGTTTTTTCCGGCCTGCAAAACAGGAGCGGGAGAAATTGAGGCCAGGAGCGGAATGGCATATGCTGCATTTATGTCCGGGATTGCTCTTGTTAACGCGGGACTCGGCATCGTTCACGGATTTGCGTCCTCCATTGGAGGATATGTCAATATTCCTCATGGTTTGCTCTGCGCAACCCTGCTTTATCCTGCGACAAGGGAAAATATCGAACGGCTTCGTGAGAGCGGAGAGCGCGCAAGTTTTTTTCTTGCCAAGTATGCATCAGCAGGAAGGGTGTTGTCTGCCGATTTTTCTCTGGACGATGGCGAAGCCTGTGATGTTTTGCTGGAGAAACTTGAGTCATGGCAGAATGCCCTGAGGTTTCCGCCGCTCGGAGCGTTTGGTATTACGGAAAGCGATATCGCTGTAATTGTCAGTCGAACTCGCAGCAAGAGCAATCCGGTAGAACTCGATGAAGAGGGCTTGATGCGGATAGTGCACGAGCGCATGTAACGAAATAAATCATTATGACAAAAAACATTTCTGTTTTCCTGCTGATGCTGGTATTTCTGTTGGGCGGTTGTTCTCAGAAATTTCAGCGCGGCGTCAAGGATTTTCAGTCCAAATGGGTCGGGTTGGAGCGAAAAGTTACCGTTTACTCGGCATCGGGTGAACCTGTCAGAACCTATGAGGGGCGTATCGATATCGAACCGACAGAATACGGCAACAAAATCAAGTTTGCCCATGACGGCAACATGGTACTCATATTCAACATGGGTGTTGTTGTGGAGGAACTACAATAAGAAGTACACGCAATGAAATTGAAATATTCCGAAATCAGAATGGCTTTCGACTTTGTCAGTTCAAGGATTCAGGGAGATAATGTGGCATACGTCAGTAAAGATGAGGGTGAAATTTACTATTACTCCGAGCTACTGGGTCTCGATGAGACCAGAGGACATGATGTTCATTCTCTTGACTATGAGCCGGTTCCTCATCGCGATGTTCTGGAGCTCGGCAGAGAACTCGCCTTTGACTTTGTTGACGAACGGCTCCCGGAGCAGTACGCGGCAGTACGCGATTTTTATGCGGATGAGGAGACTGCGGAAAGTCGTTTCAGGGACACTCTCGAAGCGCACGGTCTTGCCGGGGAGTGGGATGAATACAAAACCGCAAAAATAGAAGCCACGCTCAGGGAGTGGTGTTTATACAAGAATATCGAACTTGATGCGTGAATCATGCAGAAGATCGGAAGTCCCTCACGTTATTTCACTGATATTTCTGGTGGTCCACCACTCGCTGCCGTAGTTGTAAAACAGCTCTTCTCCTTTACGGATATCACGTAGCGTGTAAATTATAAGTTCGGGGCCAAGCGGTGTTTCTTCAAGGTAGTATGCGACATTCGGAAACGACGAGTGGTTGAAAAGCATACCGTTTCCCATCGCAACAAGTCTTTTTTTCTCGTTATCTCCATAAAAGACATAGTTCAGGAGTTCTCCTCCGATATCCTCTTCATCCAGTTCAAGCACGGGGCAGCGTTCAACGAGATCCCCGTTTTTTATGTCACGGGTTGCAAAAACCCCCCGTCCACTGACGTTCGATTCACCGGTGCGAACCGGTACTTCGGCAATTTCCCCGGTAACCGGCCGGATTGTTTTATGAAGGAGAATGCCGACGGCAATACCGGCGGTGAAGGTGATGACAAGCAATGCAAAAAAGTACGGTTCCATATGATCTGAACTACAATCGGTTGTATGGCCGACAGGTATGATGCTCAAACGATTCTGTCGGGATCGCTGGTGTCCGGCATTTTGCCCTGGTAGCCGAAGAAGAACTGCAGAAGACCTACAAGCGCTCCTGACTGTTTACGAACATACCATTGATCGGCTGCTCTTCGATTGCCCAATGCATAAGACGGGTAAGGATGTATGGTGTCGGACATCTGGCGGAGGGTAACTCCGTTACGCATTGCAAGTGCAAATTCGCTGATCAGATCTCCGGCATGAACTCCCAGAATATCGACGCCGAAAATTTTTCCGTCAAAACCGGCAGCATAGACTCGTATCCATCCCTCTGTTTCACTTTCGGTTATTGCTCTGTCAATTTTGCTGAACGGAAAGCGGTAGAGTTCATAGCCTGCATTTCTGTTCTTCAATGCCTCCTCGGTTTCACCCACATGCGCCATCTCGGGCTCTGTATAGGTACACCAGGGAACGTTTTTGTCATCGATTCTCATAGGGAGATGGGTAAGCATTTTGCTTGCAGCCACTTTCGCCATGTGTTCCGCCATATGGGTAAACTGCAACCCTCCGGCAACGTCTCCGCAGGCATAGATGTGATGACGTGATGTCTGGCTGCTTTCATTGACTCTGATGCCTCGTTTGTGCGTTTCTATTCCGGCGGCTTCGAGGTTAAGTGTTTCGATGTTTGCCTGTCTGCCGGAAGCGACAAGAAGAGCATCCCCCTCGACAGTGAAGGCTGTACCGGTTTTTCTGTTTTCAGCCGTCACTACGATGCTGCCGCTCTTGTTTTCCACTTTTTTAACTGCAGAATCAAGCCTGAAATCAATACCTTCGTCCGTCAGAATATCTTTAAGGATCGATGTCAGTTCGGGATGGTCATGGGCAAGAATCCGTTCGCCGAAATCAAAAACGGTAACATCGGAACCCAGCCTTGTGAATGCCTGCCCCATCTCCGTGCCGATTGGGCCCGCACCGATAACAAGTAGTTTTTTCGGTTGTTTTTGCAGAGCGAAAATGGTCTCGTTGGTCAGGTATGGAACCGTTTCGAGTCCTTCTATCGGCGGAATAACCGGCCGGCTTCCTGTGGCGAGTACTATGTTTTTCGCACGGATTGTCTGTGGATCCAAACCTTCTTTTTTGATTGTAATCGTATGTTCGTCCGCAAAGCTTCCCCGGCCCTCGATGACGGTTATACCCATTTTCTCGTAAATCTCCGGAGCATCGGCTTCATTGTAGACATTGCGCTGAACGGAGTGAACCCGCTTCATGACAGCTGCAAAGTCGATCGCAAGGTTGTCTGACGTGATGCCGTAAGAGGCGGCTTTGCGGACGATATGTGCAACCTTGGCTGATTTTAGGAGAGTCTTGCTGGGAATACAGCCATACCAGGTGCAGTCACCACCCAGTTTTTTTTCCTCGATCATAGCGGTTTTGGCTCCCAGTGAGGCGGAAACACCTGCCGCAGTCAGTCCTGCAGCGCCGCCACCGATAACGATAACGTCATAATCAAAGTTCATCTGTTTCCCCTGTTTTTGAGATCTGTTTGCCGATTTTTTTGATCGTTGACCACGCTCCGAAACCAACAAGCATTGCTATGAAAAGGTATACCCAGAATGGTACGTTTCTGCCTGCTATGATGAGGTAGAGATACGCCGAAATAAAAAAGAAGCCGGTTGCCAGAGCCGGGACAACAATCGGCTTTTTCTGTTTCATGTTTCTGACAAGCCATGCAAGACTGAGAGTGAAAAAAGGTATTGCCCCGACATAGATAACCCCGAATATAAGCGGATTAACGCCGTATTCAGTTCCCAGACTCATAAACCATGTATACAGTGTTTCAACGTTCATCATTTGTTTTTTCTTTAGGACACCTCTCTTAATTTGTTGTGCGACCCGAATACTTTGCTGGTCGGTGCTCGAAATCCTCATGTACTCTCTGTACACTCCGGTTTCTGTGCTCCGTCCGCCTTGTCTTCAGCTCGCTCACGACAAGTAACAGAGGAGTCTTTTACAATGTACAGGACTTTTGTAAAAGGTTAAACAAGAGAGTCCTGCAGGTAATACGGAAAATGTTGGTTTGCCTTTTGGCGTTTGGGGTCTGAATGGATTATTTTTTGATTGCAATGGGCCTTGCATCCCTGAAAACCGGGCTTCTTGATGGCCTTGCGCTGCAGCTTATCATGGTTCCGGGAACCGGAAACGATAACGAGGTATGGGAAAGCTTTGAACGCGGGATTGTGATACTTGTAAAAGGAAGAATGCATTATGGTTTATAAAAGATTAAGCTCGTTATTGTATGGAGTATAGCAAGGATAGTACGCATAAGCCGGTGCTCCGGGTGGACAGGGTGAGCAAAATCTACACGATGGGAGAGGTTAAGGTCGAGGCATTGAAGCATGTTTCCGCGGACTTTTTCGAAGGTGAACTGGTTGTACTTCTCGGTACTTCCGGCAGTGGAAAGTCGACTTTGTTGAATATCATCGGGGGACTCGATGTCCCTTCGGAGGGAAAGCTGTTTTTTCGTGGACAGGAGATGACTGTGGCGTCAGAAGAGGATCTGACCTCTTACCGAAGGGAGTCAATTGGCTTTGTTTTCCAGTTCTATAATCTTATTTCCAGTCTCACTGCTCTTGAAAACGTCCAGCTTGTAACGGAAATATCCGCAAACCCCATGCCTGCTGAAGAAGCTCTGCGGCTTGTCAGTCTGGGCGATCGCATGTTTCATTTTCCCGCCCAGTTGTCGGGAGGGGAGCAGCAGCGTGTAGCAATAGCACGTGCGGTGGCAAAGCGACCGGAGCTTCTTCTTTGCGATGAACCGACCGGAGCACTGGATTACGAGACAGGGAAGCTTGTGCTAGAGGTTATACGCAGGGTGAATGAAGAACTGGGAACCACGACGCTGGTGATTACACACAATGTCTCCATTGCGGCTATGGCAGACAGGGTGATCCACATGCGCAGCGGTGAAATAACGGAAATTGAGTCTAATGAAAGCAAGCTTTCGCCCTCTGAACTGAGCTGGTAGAAAAAGTATGAAAAAACTCAACAGGAAACTGCTGCGCGAGTTGCTGCGCATGAAGAGTCAGATGCTGGCTGTAGCTGCAGTTGTTGCCTGCGGTATTTCTGTCTTTGTCTCCATGAGCAGCGTGGAGTACTCCCTGAAAACCACCAAGTTGAAGTATTATAGTGATTACCGGTTTGCCGATGTTTTCATGCAGGCAAAACGTGCTCCTGAAGCCATGCTGGATCGTGTGAGGAATATTCGCGGAGTCGCAGCGGTCAGGTCCCGAATTATTGCCGACGTGACGCTCGACGTGCCGGGCCTGAACGAACCGGCAAGCGGAAGGCTGGTATCCATGCCCGACCGGAAAATGCCGGTTCTCAATGATGTTTTTCTCCGGGAAGGCCGCTATATCGAGGCCGGGCATCCGGAAGAAGTGATCGCCAGCGAAACCTTCATGGAGGCAAATGGTCTTCAGATCGGTGATCACGTCGGAGCCGTTATCAACGGGCGCTGGAAAGAACTGGTTATCGTCGGCAAGGGTCTCTCTCCTGAATATATCTACGAGGTTCAGCCCGGAGCTTTTTTCCCGGATAACCGGCGTTTCGGCGTGTTCTGGATGAGCCGTGATGCTCTGGAGTCCGCGCTTGACATGACCAGTGCATTCAATGATCTCTCGCTTACACTTGCTCATGGTGCCTCGGAAAAAGATGTTATCAGGCGTTTGGACGACCTGTTCAGGCGCTACGGTTCTCTGGGGGCTTATGGGAGAAGTGAACAGCTTTCCGACAGGTTCATTTCCGATGAGATCAGGCAGGTGGGGATACAGATTACCGTTTTGCCTACCATTTTTCTCGCTGTGGCGGTGTTTCTGCTCAATATCGTTCTGAAGAGGCTTGTCAGTACACAGAGAGACCAGATCGCAGTGATGAAGGCTATGGGGTATACCAATGAGGAGGTAGGCCTGCACTATCTGGGTTTTGCCATGGTTCCGGTGGTTATCGGGGCTGTTGCCGGAACGGCGATCGGTGCATGGCTCGGCCTTGGGTTGACAAAGGTTTATGAGGATTTCTACAATTTTGCAGAGCTGATTTATTACTTTCGTTTCGAGGAGGTGGCTGTGTCGGTGTTGCTCAGTGCCGGAGCGGCGCTTGTCGGGGCTCTCAGCGCGGTCAACCAGGCTGTTTCGCTGCCGCCTGCCGAAGCGATGCGCCCTGATGCCCCTGTCGTCTACAAACCGGGTTTTCTCGACCGGAAAGCGTTTCAGAAAAAGATCCCGGTTTCCATACGTATAATTGTGAGGAATCTTGAGCGGCGGAGCTGGAAAGCCGCACTTTCGGTGCTTATGATCGCATTTGCCGTAGCGATATTGATCGCGGGACGCTACAGTTACGATGCGATCAATCATCTTATGCTGGTAGAGTTCAGCGGGAAGCACCGCGAAGACCTGACGGTTATTTTTAATGAATCGAGGCCGCGTTCGGTTCAGTATGATCTTGCTTCTCTGGAAGGAGTTCTTGAACAGGAGTTTTATCGGGAGGAGCCGGCCAGACTGATCTATGAGCACCGGTCACGCCGTCAGTCGATAACCGGTCTGGGGAGTTCTGACGGGTTGAAGCGTCTGGTGGATGCACATAATCGCCAGCGGCAGCTTCCGGAAAACGGGTTGCTTCTCAGCACGACACTTGCTGATGTCCTTGGCGTATCACCCGGTGATACCCTGACGGTTGATTTTCTCCAGGGAAAGCGGCATACCGTGAGAGTGCCTGTTGGGGGTACGATTGATGAACTGCTTGGGCTTTCGGCATATATGCGCATAGACAATCTTGACCGTCTCGCGGAAGAGAGCGGTATAGTAACTGCTGCGTATCTGAAAATTGACGAGATGGAAGCTGAAAAGCTGTTTGCGGACTTCAAGGAAATGCCCGGTGTGGCGGGAACCTCCATGCTCAAGGCGATGCAGGAGAGTTTTGAAGAGCTGATAGCCCAGAGTACGACGACATCGACAGTTATTCTGACGACTTTTGCCGGTATTCTTGCTTTCGCCGTGGTGTACAACGGGGCAAGGATTTCCCTTTCGGAGCGGGCAAGAGAGCTTTCAAGTCTTCGGGTATTGGGTTTGACAAGACGGGAAATCGCGATTATCCTGCTTGGAGAACAGGCTATTCTGACAATCATCGCTATTCCTGTAGGGTTTCTTATCGGGGTAGGTCTGTCAGTTCTGCTCGCTCTCGGGTTGAGTTCGGAGCTGTATCGTATGCCTGTAGTTTTCAGCAGCTTCAACTTTGTTTTTGCGCTGGGTGTTATTGTAGCGGTGGCTCTCTTTTCAGGGTTGATGGTTCACTATCGCCTGAACCGGCTTGACCTGATTGCGGTTCTGAAGACGAGGGAGTAGGTTGTAAAGTCAAAGGGCAAAAGGAAAAAGTTTTCACGGGACGGCATGACTTTCCAGAGAGGTGTGGCATGAATATGAAGGTGAAATGGCTGGATTTTACAAAAGACCTGGATAAAATGATTTAATGATTTTGAGAATGAAATTTTCAAAGACACAGCGTATCGGTGCTGTTGCGGGGGTTGTCGCTGTCGGCATTCTGGTATTTGTGATGAAACCTTCGCCCTTACAGGTTGATGCTGAGTCAATCCACAGGGGGGAACTGACAGTCACCCTTGACGGGGAAGGGATGACAAGAGTATGCAACAGTTTTACCGTAGCTTCTCCGGTGAACGGCAGGGTGCAGAGGATTACGCTTGAGGAGGGTGATTTTGTGCAGAAGAACAGTGTTGTGGCCCGTGTCACGCCTCCTCCGCTCAATACCCGTGAATTTGAAGAGGCCGAGGCCAGATTCCGTTCGGCAGAGGCTGTGCTCGAAGCCACCCGTGCAGGTGAACGGCAGATCAAGGTTGATCTGGATCAGGCGGCAAGGAAATTAAGCCGCTACAGCAACCTCTACCGGAAAGGAGCTGTTGCAGCCGAAGCTTTCGAGGATGTAAAAACAGCCTGGCAGATTCTTCAAAAGCAGCATCAGGCCGCCCTTCTCAATGTGGAATCTGCGCGCTATGATCTCGAGGCCGCCCGTTCGTTGATCGGGTTGTCGAAAAGCGGCAACACCGTTGATATTCTTTCTCCTGAAAGTGGAAGAGTGCTGAGGGTGTTTGAAAAAAGTGAACGTGTGGTTTCTGCCGGAACTCCGCTTGTTGAGATGGGTGATCCTCAGGATATTGAAGTTGTCATCGACGTGCTTTCTTCGGATGCTGTCAAAGTCGAGCCTGAGATGATGGTGCAGGTGGAAGAGTGGGGAGGAGGTACTGTGCTTTCCGGGATTGTCAGGATGGTCGAACCGGCGGCATTTACCAAGATTTCATCGCTTGGTATCGAGGAGAAACGGGTAAACATCATTGTTGATCTGGAAAAACCGGAAAGCAAGCTTGGTGACAACTACCGTGTGCAGGCGAAGATTGTTCTGTGGCGGGGTGATGGTGTTCTGCAGGTTCCCGTAAGCAGTATTTTTCGGGGTGATCAGGGGTGGAATGTTTTTGTGATCAGGAAAAACAGGGCAGTCAGACAGTCGATAACGATCGGAAAACGAGGGACTTACTATGCCGAGGTTCTTGACGGTCTCGAAGAAGATGATGTGGTTGTGATACATCCGACCAACGATCTCGAAGACAACATGCGGGTCATGGTGGTGGGGAATGACAAGTGAGAAGAAAAACGTTGAGTTGTTGATTCGTTGAATTGCAGGGGCAGCTTCCTGTGAAATATCCTGCCTGATTTCACGGGGCGGCTGCTTGGCTTTTGTAAGAGAAAAACATGGTTGATACTGGCGATTCGGGAGGGGTTGGTGTCATGCATTCAGACCTTTTCATCATCGGCGGGGGGGGCTGCAGGGATGTGTGCGGCTATTGCGGCCAGAACAAAAGCCCGTGATAACGGAATTGCCGATCGGGACTTTGCAATTACTCTTTTTGAACGGAATCACCGGCCGGGCGTTACAATCCGTATTTCCGGTGGCGGGAAGTGTAATGTGACCCATGAGGGATCGGTCGACCAGCTTCTTCATAAAGGTTTTCTCCGGAAGGCGGAGCAGCGTTTTTTGCGGCACGCGCTCTATGCTTTTTCGAATGAAGATATTAAGGATCTTTTGCGAAAACAGGGGGTGCGAACGGTTGCGCGTGATGACGGCAAGGTGTTTCCTCTGTCCGGCATGGCTGAAGATGTACTGCGGGCGTTTGAGAAAACGATAGCCGGTTGCGTTGTGACGATCCTTTCAGGAGAGAGAGTGAAGCGTATTGACAAGCAGGAAGACATTTTCAGCGTTTGCACCGAAAGGTCGGAATTCAGGGCTGATGCGGTGATCGTTGCAACTGGAGGCGTATCATATCCGCAGACCGGAACGACCGGCGATGGTCTTGAAATCGCTCGTTCTTTCGGCCACAGTATTATACAGCCATCTCCCGCTCTTGCTCCGGTCTATTTGAAGCCTTTTTTTCCTCAATCGCTTGCAGGGGTTTCTCTGCCGGGTGTTGTTCTTACGGTCTCTGTCAGAGGAAAGCGTGTTTCCAGGACTGGTGATCTGTTGATCACGCACAAGGGAATTTCAGGACCTGTATGCCTGTCGCTTTCGCGTGACGCCGGAGAATTGCTGGCCAATGGGGAGAGAGGGGAGGTGACGGTTAACTTTTTTCCGGATCGGTCACCTGGTGAATTGAGCATCTTCCTGCTCGATCATGGATCCGCAAAAGGCAGTCAATTCATCCGCAAGTTTCTTCAGGAACAGGCAGCTATCCCTTCCGCTCTTATTTCCGTTATCATGCGACAGGCAGGTGTCGATCCGGAAGAAAAGTGGGGGAACCTCACAAAAACAGCCAGACGGGCACTTGAGCATACTCTCCAGCACTTTGCTCTGGGTATTGTTAAGACGGTTCCGCTTGATGCCGGAGAGGTATCGGCGGGCGGGGTGGCGCTGAAAGAGGTGAACCCGAAAACCATGGAGTCGAGAAAATGCAAAAATCTTTTTTTTTTGCGGAGAAGTTCTCGACTATACCGGTGAGATTGGAGGTTTCAATCTCCAGGCAGCTTTCTCGACCGGATGGCTTGCGGGTTCGTCTGCTTGTTAACCTGCGCAGGCATATGCAGGCATGACGGTTTTCTGCGTGTGTTTTCTTACCTCGAATGAATAACGGTCAAACCGGAATGGCGCGCTTTCGTTGAAAAAAACAGCGCCCTTTTCAAAGCGTATTTTCATCGGCACGCTGATTTTTCGTTCATCCCCGCAGACGTTGTTTTTTGTTCCCGGTGTAAAGGTTTGCCGGTTTCCTCCCGGAAAGTATACTACCACTTCGTTGTCAATCGTACAGAGAGCCGATACCAGTCCGTTGTGATCGAGCTGGAGGGAGTTCAGGTCGCCGTGTATACCGTTTGGTTCGTTGTCGAACGCCGTCATTACGCCTATAGGGGTCGGTATTTCTGTTTTCTTCAGCGGTTCGAACGAACGTAAGGATCCGTTCTCGTAAAATGCCGCTCCGGTTCTGAACTCTTTTTTTCCGTATGGGGTTTCAAGCTGGGCTTTCTGGCCCGGCCAGAGGGTTATGCTTTTCAGCGCGCCACTTTCATGGAACCGGAGTGCTAATATTTTTGCGGTTACCTTTCCTGCCGGAGTGCTCAGGGTAGACTCTCCGGCAAGCGCGAGCTCGTTCTTCCAGGACCAGAAACCACTGAGTTTACCGTCGAGTGGGAAAATTCTTTTGATGGCGCCGCTTTCGTAGAACGTGACCAGTTCGGCGGGAATTTCGCCTACAGGTGTTCTGACTCTTGTCTGTTGCTGAAGGGGAAGTGATTTGAGCGCTCCGTTTTTGAAGAAATAGACCGGTTTCTTCGCGCGTCGCCCCATATCCTCGGTTTCAAATTGCGGAATGAGATCGCCGAAAGGCGTGGTAAGAATATTTTTTTTCACGACCGTACAACCATCTGTGTTTCCGTTGGAATAAAGCGACTCGAATGTTATGCCGTCAATCCGGCCGTAGAGCGTGTCAATGTATGTCATGGTAGAAGATTGAATGTTTTGTAGTCAGGACGATTTATGGCAATGTGTAATCGTGCCCTTTACTACGTATTAGTCAAAATTCATGCCAGAACGGTTTTTTTGCGTTAAGTCTATTGAAAAAAAATCTTTATATGTCTTTACGTTCGGGAAAGACTGCCTGTTTTCTGATACAATAATGTGGGAACAGGTGGTTTAACTACATTCTGGTGGGACAGGAGAGGCAGGGTTTCCCTTATAATCGCCGGTTAACGCTGAAACCGGAGCCGGTCAGATTGAAGAGGGGTTTTTTTCCTGATCTTCCAGCTGTTTTCCAGGGTAAATGTTGCAGCTCATTCCGTAGAGATCACAGGTGCTTACGGATCTGCCTGTCAGTTTGAGATAGTAATACAACTGCCCTTTGTGCTGGTTCAGATGAAATACCATATGCAGAAGACGCTGGCCGAGTATCATGGGATGCCTTGTCCAGGGAGCCGGAGCATATTTTCCGGCAAGTTCTTCTTCTGTGCATTTTTTCAGACTTTTCAAGGCGAGTTTTCGGTCATCGGCAAGCAGTTTTCTGGCGTCGTTAACACTGTTGACGGAGGGAAGTATATCTGCATGAGGGAAAATCTGCTGCATGTCCAGTTCGTTCACGGCATACTCTTCACGGATATCCCATGCACCGTTGATAAGCCCTTCAAAAGTGCTTCCACATGCGTCTGTAATGTGCATGAGCAATTGCCCCATGCTCATCCAGTTGCTTCCATGATCCGGTTTCCAGTCGAGCTCCTCATCACGGACAAGACCGACAAGGTGGTCCGTGACACCGTATACGTAGTCAATTTCATCAGAAAGCAGTTCTTTCCATTTCATGTTCACCTCTTGAGGGGGATTATAAATATATAGTATTCATGAAGTATAATATACGCAAATATCTCCTTTGTTTTTATTCGATGGATTATTTGGGCATAGAGCTTTTTTCTTTTCCGTGTATTTATCTGTAGCGAGCGGTTTTATTTTTCACGGGAACCGAAATGTGCCGTTACCGTATTTGAGGGAGCGCCGTCCGGTTCACCCCTCGCGTCGAGAGCGACGACTCGAATGTAAAAGGTTGTCATCTCTCCTGCGGCTTCGGGGATCTGTCCCGTTATGAACTCTTCAAATTCTATTTCGAAAAGATTAGCGTTTCCAAGGTCAAACTGATTGATGACGGGCCCACTTGCCAGGAGGCCTTCAGGTTCTTTCCAGTTGTACAGGGAATCGGTAAATGGACGGTCGGATGCCTGCCATACGGCAAATTCCGGCCTGTTAACGGTTTTCAATCGAAACCACCAATCCAGATTTTTTCGGTTTCGGTCAATAGTTGTTTTATCACTGAAAGTAAACAGGTTTTGTTGAGCAATGGTTCCTGTTCCTGTCCAGATTTGCAGGTGAATTCCCGTCTGCTCTTTCTTTGAAACCCGTTCGGTGTCTTCAGGCGTTTTCTTTTTTTCTCGTGAAAAAAGTCGGAGCACAGGATGGTTGTCGTACAGCCCTGTGTTTTCAGGAGCCGAGCCGGTCAGGATGATCAGTGTTATGAGGGGAAATAATAATCGGGTCAAGGTTGCTCTCTCCGGTTTTTTTATGCGGTTGGGGGATTAAAAATACAATATACTACGTCGAAGAGATCTGTAAGCAGCTATCGGGATTATTTTGACTGTTTTTGCAGGGCTTTTTCAGAAATGGCTTGTTCGATGTTTGTTGATATGGCAAGGCTTTTCAGGAGATCCAGAAGGTTTTGCTCGACATTGAGGTTGAGATGTACCGGCCGGCCACCCTGGAATGAAGGGTTGACCCCTTTCAGTTCAAGCCGGATAAGGGATTGTCCGTCCGGCGTCATGCTGATCGATGAAATCAGTTCGGAATAGAGGAAGTTGCTCAGGGCTTCATAGGTGAACCTCATGCTTTCGTTTGCTGCAGCCCGTTCTTCAGCGGTAGTCGAATAGATGATCTTGCCGGTTTGATCAGCATCGATGCTGCCTGTGGGGATTTCGAAAACGCCGTCGTTCATGATTACCGGAATTCTTCCTTTAATACTTCCGGTTGCAAAGATTTTTTTCATGCCTTGCATGTCAAGCAGTTTCTGCAGCGGAATGTTATTCAAAACGAGCTCTGTTTCAGCGGTTTTTTTTCCCATGTCGTAATCCACATGTTCTATTCCAAGTGAACCGCCCATAAAACCGGCAGAAAACTTTGAGAGAGAGATCAGGGAAGGATTGTTTCTGCTCTGCCAGAGGGCGAGTACGCCTTTTGGAGACGAGAGTTCAAGTGCTCCTCCGGACGTTTTACGGGACAGTTGTTTTAGCGTGAAAATGACTTTTGTTTTTCCTTCGACGTCACGAAAGATCCTCAGATCAGGTTCGCTGTATATATAGGTTGCATCAAGCCTCGGGGCGCTGAAGATTTGCTCTTGTGTGCTTTGTTTCGGGCGGGGGGGAGCGTGGCGGATAGAGCCGTTTCCTTTTGACGAGACGATGGCGTTTTCTATGGAAAACTTTCCTTCTTTTACGGTAACTGGTATTGTTCCGCTGACAGTTCCTTTGAGGGAGGCTTCGAAATCGCCGTGCAGATGGAGGTGTTCAGGAAGCTGAACGTTCTCCAGCCTGAAGAGGTAAGAGTTTGTTTTGTCAACCGGGTTATAGCGTGCAGATGCTGATTTCAGGGAGCCCCCGAGAAATCTTGCTGAAAAGCTTTTCAATACGATGCCCGGAAGCTTTTCATCGTCGCTGTTCAGAACAATGGTTGCGTTGAGATTCCTGAAAAGATCCGATGTCTTGTTACCCGTTCCCGCCTTGATGGAAAGAAAAGGGGTTCCTTCAAGGGAGTAATACATCAATCCGGTATCGCCACTGGCGCGGACAGTGGCATTGCGAATTCTGAGTATGGATTCCCGGAGCTCTACCGGTATGCTTCCGCTCAGTTGCCCTCTTGCAAAAGGTTTTTCAGGTTCATTTCCTCTGAAACCCGGCAGTTTTTCAAGAGGAAGACTTTTAAGGACCAGAGTAAAGCCGGTTTCCTGCTTAAGGGGATTGTAGTCTATTCTCGGTGTTTCAGCCCTGAGGTCGAACAAATCGACGGAACACTCTTTAAAAGTCAGCCCACAGGGGTTTTCCGGGTCTTTTTCAAGACCGAATCTCGACTCAAAATTCGAGAGAGGAGCAGTTTCTTTTCCTGAATGCAGAGATCTCACGCTGAGAAGAGCCGTTTTTTGTACCCAATTGCTTTTTCGGTCTATACTGAACGTGTAAGCGATACCGTCAAACCTGAGCTTGTTTATAATGAGTCTTCCGTTTTCGATACTGTACCGGAAAGATTCGGGCAGAGGTTCAAAAGTGAATCCTTTTTTGCGGAGTATCCTGAGGTTTCCTGTCATGGAAGGCTCGCGTTCACTGAACAACACGTTTCCCGTAGCCTGAACGACACTGACTGAATCGGCATCGAGTGCCACACCGAGGTGCAGCGTTTCCGGAATCAGTCCGCTTCTCGCCTGCTTGTCAATGTGCGGTCCTTTCCATGACAAGCGACCGTCGTAAGCAACAAAAGTATAGCTGGCAGAGCTGTTCGTGCATGAATCAGGAGGGGTTTCGAACATAACCTCAAGCCTGCCGAACGGTATGCCGGAAAGGGTCGGTAGGCCGGGGTTTTCTACCCGTATGCTTATGTTTTTTCCCTGGACAGCCCTGTCAATCAAAGTCTGGGCATATCGTGGAAAAGCATACCATCCAACTGCCGCTGCAACGATAACAACAAGCAGTGCGGCCAGAAAAATGCGCAGTATCCATTTCACGGTGAAGCGCTTACTTTTGCATCCACCTTCCCTGGATCTTTACCCAGGTTCCAGCAGGAAATTGTGGATAACGTTTTTCAAACGTTGCAGTTCCTGCAATTTCAGGAGTAACGCCGTTCTTTTGTGCAATTGAAGCGTAAGCGGCACGGCGTTGTGTGTTGACTGACTGTACAAGTGGTTTGGCCTCGTTTGTCGCTCCGGGGGGAACGGCGAGATAGCCGCTGTCAACTTCGCCAGCCAATCCTTTCGAGAGGGCTGTTTGCAGATCGATAGCAAAAAGACTCGGACTGAATGAAAACAGCAGTGCCGTTAAAAGTATAAAGCCCTTGAGAGAACGGTGTAGAGTGGTAAATGTGTGAAGTTTCATGTCGGATCTCCTGGTTAAAAAATGTCTTTTCTTTCGTCGAGCATGTTTTCGATATCCTTGTCAAGCTTGACCCTTATTTCATGATCGATCTTGATGTTCATGTTGATCGTTATCGGTTTTTCAGGCGCCTCGACTTTGACCGTGGGTTTACAGGAAAGGAGTGCCATGCAACAGGCCAGGCTTGCCACGGAGCCTCTTGCGATGATTGAAACGGCTTTCATATTGTTGTTCCGGTTTAAGTGACTGCGAAAAAGGCTTTTGTCTTGTTAAAGATACTTCATGTCTATCGCCATGGTGACAGATGCACAATCAAGCACAAATCCCGATTCATCAAACTCAGGAGGCCCGAATCTGATTTTAGGATTATTTGAGGTTCCGAATCCTTCTTTTGGTTTGCCGATCCAGGTTTTGTCCATTTTCCGGTTTCCGTTTTCATCGTGAAGGATGCTGAGGGCATAGGTTCCGTAAGGGATGTTTTCAATCACAATCTCTTCGGGGGCGGAGGCGGATGTTACACTTGTCAGCGCAAATGCCTTTTCCGGTTCGTCGGGAAATCCTTTTTCACTTCTGAACAGCGCAATGTCGAGGGTTCCTTCGGTGTTTCTGATATTATCGATCCGGATCGATATGCATCCCTTTGGTTCCGAAGAATTCGCAAGGTTTTGCGGATCATTGAAGGTAACGGGAACGACCTCTCTGTTTTCCGGCGTAATCTGCCGTTCTGCGATGAGTGTCGATGAAGCGAAAAAAAACACGAGCGTCAGGAAAACAGAAGCGAAAGCATGGTTCATGAGACGATACGATGGTTTTTGATTATGTCAGGAAAGCTGTAAACATTGTACATATATTCTAATCAATATGACGGTGTTATCGTTCATTTCCGGCGCA
>RRYU01007043.1_pt1 | contig 24314 bp, 20 predicted proteins | sample 2162651 | NCBI WGS metagenome assembly RRYU01 (sample SAMN10267283, study PRJNA491782) | microbial mat metagenome | isolation source: biomat in the production well | place: Japan: Minami-Kanto gas field, natural gas well KTG3 | collected 2017-06 | reverse complement strand
TTTCTCTCTATATGCAAAATGTTGCATCTACTTTTGCAAGAGGCTCACATGGATACTCTTTCTAACGGCCGCACAGGTTTTTTTAGTTAGAGACAGGATGGATAACAGCATAAACAGCGGGGTGTTGGCAACTGTTGAATGCCGTGCGAGGTGAACAGTTACAAGAAAAACAGGCGATCACCACCATGGTAAATCGCCTGTCGTTGCATTCTCAGCTGAGATTACAGGGTACTAAATGCAGGAGCCTTGGCAACCACGGCGACCTGATCTTTCACCGGGGGCGCAATCACCACCGTCGCAATTTCTGAACTGCCCACGCTTGCCGTAGAAGTTGTCTCCCTTGAGATCGCGCAGTTGCTCAAATTTCTGCTGTTGCTCCGGGGTCAGTACGGCAGCTATCTGCTGGCGATGATTGGCGCCGGCCACCATCATCCGGGTTTTTACTTCGGCGTGTTCCTGCACTGCTGCACGGATGCTTGCTTCATCTGCGTCGTTGGCTCTGGCAACGTCACGCAGTTTATCACGGCTGGCCTGCATTTCGGTGCGCAGGGCCTGCTGCTGTTGCCAGCGTTGTTCGCGCAGATTCTGTAGTTGTTGTTGCTGCTCTTCGCTCAAGTCGAGGATGACCGCCATTTTTTCTTGCTGTAACTGCCGGCTTTCCAGGCGTTGTCCGTCCGGCATGCGTTGTGACAACCGTTGACCGTCCTGACAGCCGCGCAATCCAGGACCACCGGACCAGCCAAAGGCATGGGTACCGGCCAGCAGCAGACCAACCATAAGCAAACTGTACAAAATAGTTCTTTTCATGTTTTTTCTCCTTTTTATCTGTGGGTTGGTTAAAAATGTTTTGCGTCGATGGCTAGACTATAATCAAAGCAAGGGTAAATGTGGGTTAAGAGCTGTGAGGTTTAAGTAAAGTTATGTAAAGCTGTTGATATTTGTTTTCGCTTTACATTTCTTTACAGCACGGATCATGGCCTACAGGTATGATAAGCCAATACGAAAAAATGATATTAGCAGCATGGACAGGAGAAAGCATGGAACGGATTCTGGTCATTGATGATGACATGGAACTATGTGAGTTGCTGCAGGATTATCTGGGAGGTGAAGGCTTTCAGATTGATGCGGTGCATCGAGGGGATCTGGGAGTTGAGGCGGCAACGAGTCATCCTTACGAACTGGTTGTGCTGGATGTCATGCTGCCGGGGCTTAATGGTTTTGATGTGCTGCGTAAGATTCGCGAAACCAGCCGCATCCCGGTGATCATGCTGACTGCCCGTGGTGATGATGTTGACCGCATTGTCGGGCTGGAACTGGGGGCCGATGATTATCTCCCGAAACCATTCAACCCCCGTGAGCTGGTGGCCAGGATTCGTGCGATTCAGCGCCGCCTTGAAGGTCCTCCGGGCGGCCACAAGGTGAAGCCCAAAGCCCAGGTCGAATACCGGGTTGGTGACCTGGTGCTCAATGCCACAAATCGGACGGTCAAACAGAATGGGCAGGGGGTAGAGCTGACCTCGGTGGAGTTCAGCCTGCTCGAAGCTCTGCTTGCCCATGCTGGTGAGATTATCAGCCGAGAAGATCTGGTCGAACAGGTTCTGGGACGGCAACTTTCGGCCTATGATCGCAGTATTGATGTCCATGTTAGCGCCCTGCGCAAAAAGCTTGGCCACAGTTACGGGCAGACCGAACGGATCCGTACCGTGCGCGGGATCGGATATCTTTATTCCCTGCCGGAGGATGACTCCTGATGCGCAGCCTGTTTTTAAAGATCTTCCTTTATTTTTTGCTCATCATTGTGCTGGTTACTGCATCGGTGGTGGTGTTGACCTATTTTCGTGATCAGGAATTCCCGCCGCTGGCGCATCAGAGTTTCAGTCGGCGCGCGATCACCGAATATGGGCGCGAAGCGATCCGTGCTTACGAAACCGCCGGGGTTCCGGCTGTGGATCAGTATACGGAGCGTTTGCTGCGCGAATCAGGGATTGAGCTGATCCTTTTCGATCAGCAGATGCAGCTGTTAAGTCGGCGCACAATCCATCGTCGGATCCAGCATATGGCATCGCGCGCTCTGCGCAGCGGTGAAGTCGTACTGCCGATGCACGGCGCTCGTAACGGCATTGCTGCCACGGTTAAGGGGGGCAGCGGTAATGACTATGTCGTTGTTATCACCCTGCCGGAGCGACCAGCCCCGCGTGATTTCTTCAAGCTGATGACCCGCGGTTTTCTCGGCGTACAGCTGTTGTTGCTGCTTGCGATCACCGCCCTGGTCTGCTTTGTCCTGGCGCGCTCCCTGGCGGCACCCATCAGGCGTTTGCGCCACGCCACCCATCGTTTTGCCGCCGGTGATCTGTCCACCCGTATTGGTGATCAGATCAAAGCAAAAAATGAGCTGGGAGGGCTGGCACGAGATTTCGATGATATGGCGGCCAAAATTCAAATCCTGATCTCCAATCAACAACAATTGCTGCGTGATCTGTCCCATGAGTTGCGCTCACCGCTGGCCCGTCTGACTGTTGCACTCGAACTGGCGCGTCAGCAATCAAGCAGCGATGCTGGAACCAAAGCCCTGGATCGGATCGACCTTGAAGCACAGCGGATGAATGAGATGATCGGTCAGCTACTGGGATTAACGCGCATGACCAGCGGGATCAATGAACAGCTTTTTTCCCCCTTTGATCTGCAGGAATTGCTGGAAAAGGTGGTTCAGGATGCTGATTTTGAGGCAGCGGCACGTCAGTGCCGGGTTGTATTTGAATCATCAGGATCGGCAACGATAAACGGCTCAGAAGATTTGCTGGCGCAGGCGTTGGAGAATGTTATCCGTAATGCGGTTAAATATACTGCTGAAGCAGGAGAGGTTCGGGTTTCTCTGGGGTCGCAGGGGCGGTTCTGGGAGGTCAGGGTTTCCGACCAGGGACATGGTGTTCCCACGGTCGCACTGGAAAAGATCTTTGATCCTTTTTACCGGGTTGCCGATGCCCGTGATCGCCAGAGCGGCGGCACCGGTATCGGTCTGGCCATCGCTAAAAGTGCCATTGTCCTGCACGGGGGCAGTATTCGGGCGGAGAATCTGCAGCAAGGGGGACTACTGGTCACCATTCTTATCCCAAAAAACATATAGATATATATGAATAATTGACTTTATGCAGGGTTTCATCTACAATTAGTCTAACCGCAAACAAAGGAGTACAGAGATGGAATGGACACTTATTCTCGGCATTGTTGCCGTCTGGTTTATTTTGAACCGCTGGATTCTGCCCCGTCTGGGAATTCAGACCTGAATGTCTGACAGTTGTCAGCTTCCGCGTGACGGAAGCAAAAAGACCGATTCAGCCGAAGGTAAGCCCACTGATAGCCAATAACCGGTGCTCGCGACGGTTATCAATACCAATAAAACCTACCAATACAGCCCACGGGATAAATGTTCTGTGGGCTGTTCGTTTTTTTGCAGCGATGATAGCAGTCGACTGGGGCGAGTTTCCCCCTGTCAACGTACGACACCTTCCTTGCGCAACGTTGATCGCAGGGTCTCGATGCGTTTGCGATTAACGCCGAAATCATAATAGCCCAAGCGTGCAGCGGAGCGCACGGCAATGATGCCTTCTTCCGGGCGCAGCTGCAATTCCAGATCATCGACAAAACCAAAAACGGCACTGCGGCATTCGGCATGGAGATAGTTGTCACTGACCGAAACAATCCGGGTGCGCGGTAGCGCGGTTATCTGCTCATGAACTGCTTGCCAGGCTTGCAGCGCGGGTACGGCAAGGAGTAAAGGAGGAATCTGGTGTTTGGCCGAATCACAATCGCTGCAGACACAGTTGGGTGAAGCGGGACAAGGGGCGAGTTTGTCTGCCGTAACCCCAAGGTTATCAGGCTGGTTCCCGGCGCAGGAGAACAGGCACAGGCTTAACGACAGCAGCAGCGGGGCTCCCAGGGGCAGTCGTTTATCACCGGAACGGTTCATAATTTCCTCCCAGCTCAGCGGTCAGCAATCAGGGTGCCACCGACCGCCACCTGATCCGGAGCGTTTTCGCGCAGCATGATGATAATGGTCGATTCGGGCAGGTCATACGCTCTGGCTGCCAGGCTGGTCAGGTCATTTGCCAGGATGCGTTTTTTTTCCAGGCTCAACGGCGGGCCTTCAAGGGTGATAATCGGCATTGCTGTCTCCTGCTATAGATAAGGGGAAAACAGTTTAAAGAAGGAATCACGCAAACGTGCGACCAGAGGGCGGCTGTCCACCTCCTGCAGGGTCACCTGACGGGAGCGCTCACGGGAGCGATCGAAGTGGTGACAGAGTTCGGCGACCGTAGGTTGATCAAACACCTCAACATTGAACTCAAAATTCAGTCGCAGGCTGCGCGGGTCAATGTTGGCGGAGCCGATCAGGGCATATTTATCGTCAATCAGCAGCAGTTTGCTGTGAACGAAGGGTGGGGGGTGAAAATAAACCCTGGCATCATGCTCCAACACCTCAAACAGATAGGCGTTGGCGGCCCAGCCGACAAAGGGGAGGTTATTCTGCACCGGCAGGATGATTTCCACCCGCACGCCACGCAGGGCGGCAACACTGATCGCTGCCAGTTGGGCACGGGACGGGATAAAGTAGGGGGTCATGATACGGATGTGGGATTTGGCGCAAGCCAGAGCGCCGATAATAATCCAGTTGAGTTTTTCGTGGGGCTCGTTGGGCCCGGCACTGATACCACGGCAGCAGGCGTTACCCACTGTTTGAGGCCGCGGCCACTCGCGCGGCGTGCGTTTTTCCTTGGTGGCATAATGCCAGTCTTCCATGAAGGCATCGCGCAGTTGTTCGCAGACCGGTCCCTGCAGGCGGAAATGGATGTCGATAACCCGGATCGAATCCTGCGCTGCTTCGACCAGATGACGTTCGCGGATATTGATGCCGCCGGTGAAGCCGATGCAGTTGTCAATAACCAGCAGCTTGCGGTGATTGCGCAGGTTGAAGTAGAAGCTGTGCAACAGACGGGGAGGAAGAAAAGAGATGACCTTGACCTTGCTGCCACGCAAAAGGCGTCGTACTCTGCCACGCGAGTAGAGTTCACCAAAAGCATCAATGAGAACGCGCACATCGAGACCGCGGTCGGCTGCGGCGATCAGTTCCCGGACAAATTTTATCCCCAGGCTGTCTGGAGCGAAGATGTAGCTGGAGAGAAAGACCGATTCGCGGGCAGTGCGGATCGCGTCGAGCATTGCCGGGTACGCCTGTTCACCGTTGTGGAGAATGTCGACCTGATTGCCGCTGACCAGCGGTCGGCGGGTAACCGCATCGGAAAGGGTGATCAGAGCGCAGCTGGTGTCATCGTTGGGGTAGCAGGCCACGTCCTGGGCCGAGGGAGGGACATTGACATGAAGCCAGTGCATCCCTTCCCCTTGTTCCTGAAGCTCACGTGCCCGCGTACGGATGCGGTTGACACCGAGTAGCCAGTAAAACAGGGCGCCTACACCGGGCACGGCAAGGCAGGCGACAATCCAGCCAAGAGCGGCACGTGGGTCACGCTTGGTCAGGAGTGCATGTCCGGCAGACAAGACGGAGAGGGCCCAAAGGATAGCCACCAGCAAGGTCAGCATTGACGCTCCGGCAGGGAAAGAGGGTAATGGTTACAGAACGTTAGCAGTTATTATTAAAGAAGTCCAGAACGCTGTTTGAAGTGAAATCGACAACAGACGCTGCCGGATCCACCTATCAACGTAGGGAAGTGCCGCAGCGTGGACAGGTCAGGACAGTGTTGGTAGAGACCTTGTCACCACAGGTGGGGCAGTTGAACCAGTGCCGGCAGAAGCGGCACTGGTGCTCGGAAAGCCCTTGTTTTTTTTTGCACTTGGGGCAGCGCCGGTACATTTTGCGTTGGGACAGATAATCTTCAAAGAACAGCCCGCAGCGACCACACTCCTGCGCTCCCGGTTTGACGGGTGCTTCACAGCCGGGGATCGGGCATTTGAAGACAGCTTTGCACTCTTTGCACCAGTAGCCGCCGGTTAACAGGGCACCACATTGACTGCACTTTTTGTTGCCGACCTTACTGATCATGCTCCACTCCACAGGGGCGATTGTCAGCCCAAGGTTAAAAAATCCAGTTACCATCATAGTTGAGATCGGCAGGAATGCCAAGGGAAAGAAGCGGCTACTGCTTTTGTCCTTTGCCGGTCGCCTTCAGGCTGTCACGCAGATAGCGCCCGGTAAAGGAGGCATCGCAGGCGGCAACCTCTTCCGGGGTTCCGGCGGCGATGATCTGACCACCCCGGCTCCCCCCTTCGGGACCGAGATCAATGATATAGTCAGCTGTTTTGATGACATCGAGATTGTGTTCAATCACCACCACGGTGTTGCCGGTTTCAAGCAGACGGTTGAGGACCTCAAGAAGTTTATGGATGTCGGCAAAATGCAGCCCGGTTGTCGGTTCATCAAGGATGTAGATCGTTTTGCCGGTCGCACGTTTGCCGAGTTCTCGTGCCAGTTTGACCCGTTGGGCCTCACCCCCGGAGAGGGTGGTGGCGCTTTGACCAAGCTTGATGTAGCCGAGCCCAACATCCCTGATGGTCTGCAGCTTGTTGTGAATCCGTGGGATATTTTCAAGGAACTGACTGGCCTGGTTGACGGTCATTGCCAGCACATCGGCGATACTTTTCCCCTTGTATTTAACTTCGAGGGTTTCACGATTGTAGCGCGCTCCCTTACAGACGTCGCACTGGACATAGACATCAGGAAGAAAATGCATTTCGATCTTGATAATGCCGTCACCGCTGCAGGCTTCACAGCGTCCGCCTTTAACGTTGAAGGAAAAACGCCCCGGTTTGTAACCACGAATCTTCGCTTCCGGAAGCTGGGCGAAGAGATCGCGGATATCGGTAAAGACCCCGGTGTAGGTAGCAGGATTGGAGCGGGGTGTACGCCCGATGGGGGACTGATCGATATCGATAACCTTGTCGAGTTGCTCCAGCCCGTTGATTTCCTTGACCGGACCAGCTTTTTCCCGTGCCCGGTGCAGATGCTGGGCCAGGGCTTTGTAGAGGGTTTCAATAACCAGCGAGGATTTTCCCGAACCGGAGACACCGGTAAAGCAGGTCAATACCCCCAAGGGGATGCGCGTATCGACAAATCGCAGGTTGTTGGCGCGGGCACCTTTGATTTCAAGCCAGCGCTCACTGCGGCGCCGCTCAGTCGGAATCATGATCCGGCGCCGACCGGAGAGGTAATCCGCGGTCAGTGATTCGGGACAGGTGATAATCTCCGCGGGCGTTCCCTGAGCAACAACGCGACCACCGTTGACCCCGGCCGCCGGCCCCATGTCGATCACATGGTCGGCGGCACAGATGGTTTCCTCATCATGTTCAACTACCAGAACCGTATTGCCGAGATCGCGCAGCCGCTTGAGCGTTGTCAAGAGGCGCTGGTTATCACGCTGGTGCAGACCAATCGAGGGCTCATCGAGGATATACAGGACCCCGGTCAGGGAGGAGCCGATCTGGGTCGCCAGGCGGATTCGCTGCCCTTCGCCACCGGACAGGGTGCCGGCACTGCGATCGAGGGTCAGATAATCGAGACCGACATGGGAGAGGAAGGAGAGACGTTCGCGGATTTCCTTGAGGATGCGGCGGGCAATCTCCATCTCCTTGGTTGGCAGTGTGAGTTGCAGAAAAAACGTTTCAGCGTCAGCAATGGACATGGCGGTGGTCTGCTGGATATTCTTGCCACCGACGGTAATATGCAGGGCCTCAGGGCGCAGTCGGGCACCATGGCAGGTCTGGCAGGGGATGACATTCATAAAGCGCTCGAGGTTTTCGCGCACGCCGTCGGAATCGGTTTCATGGTAACGGCGCTCAAGGTTAGGGATCACCCCTTCAAAGGGTTTTTCATAAAAATGGCGCTTGTCTCCCTGATCATAGAAAAAACGGATGGCCTCGCCGCCGGAACCGTAAAGGATGACGTCTTGCACGGTCTGGGTCAGCTGAGCAAAAGGGGTGCGCATATCGAACTGGTAATGCAGGGCCAGGGCCTCGAGCAGGGCCTGATAGTAGAAGCCGGTGCGGCTGTCCCAGGGTACCACAGCGCCGTCACGCAGGGACAATTGTGGATTGGGGACCACCTGTTCGCGGTCAAAGAGCATCCGTGTTCCGAGCCCGCTGCAGTCAGGGCAGGCGCCGTGGGGGTTGTTGAAGGAAAACATCCGCGGGGTGATTTCCGGGTAGGACAGCCCACACTCGATACAGGCATGGCGCGCTGAAAAAAGCATGCTGTCACCTTCGGGAATCTCCACCCGTACCAGTCCGTCGGCGAGGTGCAACGCGGTCTCGATCGATTCGGCCAGGCGGGATGTGATGTCAGCTTTGATCACCAGACGATCAACAACAACCTCCAGGGTATGTTTCCTGTTCTTGTCGAGGCTGATGGGATCGCCCAGTTCGTGCATTTCGCCGTCGATGCGCATGCGGACATAACCGGCGGCCTGCAGCTGCGCCAGTTCCTTGCGATATTCTCCTTTGCGCTCGCGGACGATGGGGGCCATCACCATCAGGCGGGTCTTTTCAGGCAGCAGCATGATCTGGTCGACCATCTGTTCTACTGTCTGCGCCGCAATTTTATGCCCGCAGCGATGGCAGAGGATGTCGCCGACCCGGGCATAGAGCAGGCGCAGGTAATCATAAATTTCGGTCACTGTGCCAACGGTTGAGCGAGGGTTTTTCGAGGTTGTCTTCTGTTCGATGGAGATGGCCGGGGAGAGTCCGTCGATCTGGTCGACATCGGGTTTTTCCATTTGCTCGAGGAACTGGCGGGCATAGGCTGACAGACTTTCGACGTAACGGCGCTGGCCTTCGGCGTAGATGGTATCAAAGGCGAGGGTGCTTTTTCCTGAGCCGGAAACCCCGGTAATCACCACCAGCTGGTCGCGGGGGATGTCGATATCGATATTTTTCAGGTTGTGCTCGCGGGCACCACGGATGCGGATATGGTCAATCATGGTTTTCTGTCGGTTTCGTTAGAGGGTTGAGGTGTTTTCATCCCAGCCGCCATGCGCAGGGCGGCACAGAGACTGGCGGTGCTGGCTTTGCCGCTACCGGCGAGGTCGTAGGCGGTGCCGTGGTCGACGCTGGTGCGGATGATTGGTAAACCCAGGGTGACGTTAACAGCGTCATCAAAATGCAGCAGTTTTAAAGGAATCAGTCCCTGGTCGTGATACATGCAAATAACCGCATCGGCACTTTTTTCATGGACGGCAAAATGGAACAGGGTGTCGGCACTGTGCGGGCCGCTGGCAGCAATCCCTTCGGCGACGGCAGCTTTAATCGCCGGCGCGATCAGGCGCTGTTCCTGATCACCAAACAAGCCATCCTCTCCGGCGTGGGGGTTCAGGGCCAGAACCGCAAGACGTGGCCGGTGCAGGGCAAACTGATGCTGTAATGCGCGATGGGTGATGCGCAGGGTAGTGAGGATTGTTTCCACTGAAAGTTGTTGTGCCACCGCCGTTAAAGGGAGATGGGTGGTCACCAGACAGACCTTCAGGCTGGTACCGGCGAGCATCATCACCACCTGCTTTACCCCACAACGATCGGCAAGAAACTCCGTATGCCCGGGGAAACTGAAACCGGCGGCGTTAATCGCATTTTTGTTGATCGGACAAGTGACCATGGCATAGGCACTGCCGTTTAAACACTGGCGTGCGGCTCGTTCAATATAAGTGGCCATGGCGCGCCCGCAGTCATGATCAGGCTGGCCGTAGTTGAGGTTGGCTAAAGTCAAGCTTGAGCAGGCTTCCACTTCGAGTCGATGTCCGTTGAAATCAAGATAAACTATTGGATCTGCTTCTTTTGTTTCTCCGGCAACGATTCCGAAAATCTGCCCGGCCTGTTTCAGGGCGGCGATATCGCCGATGACCCGAACCGGCAGCGGTAGGGAAGCCAGGTCGCCGGCAAGCAGGGCTTTGACAATTAACTCCGGGCCGATCCCGGTCGGATCGCCCATGGTGATTAACAGGGGTCGCATGCTGTGTTCCTTGAGTCAGGTCATTACGCAATAGACCAATATAACGGAAGCACAAGGGAGGAAACAAGGCGGAAGGCAGAAAAGCTATAGCGATTTTTTTTTGTCGGGATCAGAATCTGGGTTGCGATCGTTCAAGTTGAGTAATCGCCTGCTGCATCAGGCTGTGGGGATTCTCCGGGTCGGTTGATAAAGGGCAGACAATGGCGGTTGTCCATAGGATGCGTTGCTCGGGAAAACTGTTGCGCAGCCCGATGAGAATTCGCTCAAGCAGCTCTGCAGCCCTCTCACTCGGGGTTTCCGGCAACAGAATGGCAAGCCGCTGGCGCTGGTAACGGCAGAGCAGATCGGATGATCTGATCTGGTTCTTGATTGCCCGGGTAACCCGCACCAGAAATGGTTCCAGGAGCTGTTGATCCTTCTGGTAGTGCCGGGTCAGCTGGGGTTCAAGCAGCAGCAGGCTGACCGGTCGTCCCGTCAGCTGGCTGCGCGAAAGTTCTTTGCCCAAAAAAGTGTCAAAGTAAAAGCGACTGTAAACCTTGTGCTCTGCTGCAACCTGCTCATTGATGCCGGTAGCTGGTGGTGGTGGACTCTCTAAGGGGGTATCCAGCTGGGACTGAATGACCTCTTTCAGACTGGAAGAGTCAATCTGGCTGTCGACATAATCGCTCCCTGCAGGTAGCCGCAGGTGTATCTGGGATTCTTTATCGGTAAAACACAAAACCCGGCAGAAGCCTTTGCGGATCAGATCAGCCCAGGGCGGCAAGGTGTCGGCTGGTACGTCAAGTTCACAACAGATCAGATCAGCCGAGGTGTTTTTGACCAGCCGCTTCAGCTCTTCTGCCGTGCCGGAAAAATAGAGTTGGTCAAACAGCTGCAGATCACTGATGCGCTGCGCCAGGCGCTGACGGCGATGTTCTTCCAGAGCAAAAATGATGGCAGATGTCGGCATGGTGGGTGACCCGGTTGATTAGGGTTACAGGCGTCGGTCGATATAGGCATTGCTGAGTAGTTCTTCCTGCCACTCGATGAAGCGTTCCTCGGTTTTCTCGCGTCTGAGGCGCTCTTCAATACTTGCTTTTGCCCGCTCGAAGGCTAACTCCTCTCCTGAGCGACGGTCATTAACAATAAACAGGTGGAGCAGCTGGTTGAATTCCGTCGGCACACTGATGTCACCAGTGGCCAGATGTTGTAGCGCCTGTTGCAGTGGGGCGGCAAGGTCACTTAATACCAGTTCCCCCATAATACCGCCATCTGCCAGCTCACCTGCTTCAGCAAGAACCGTATCAAAGGGTATGCCGTCAAGCAGCCGTTGGCGACTTTGGTTGGCCAGTTCCTCGATGCGCGCGGCAGCGGCACTGCTGCGGTCAGTAGGCAGGGAAAAACTGATGCGGCTGACAAACAGTCGGGTCTGGGTGTCGAACTGCTCGATATTCTCCTCAAAATAACGGCGGACTTCGCCACTGGTGACCTGGGCGCGGTAATTGACCTCCTGGGACATCACCTTGTAGCGTAGAATTTCGTCCCGGATCTGCCGGCGATAGGACTCCAGGGTCATCCCTTCGGCTGCCAGGGCCGTCTCCAACGTGGTGGGATCCAGTTTGTTACTGGTCATCACGTCGTCAACCGCCGCATCAACTTCCTGGGTAGTGACCGAAAGGCCGAGCTCCTTGCTGCGCTGTTGCAGCAGGCGATCATTGATGAGCTGATCAAGGACCTTCCGGCGCAGTTGCTGTAACTCCTGGTCGCTGGGGGTACGGGACAAGTTCTGGCTTGATACCAGTCTCTCGACGGCACGATCAAGCTGATAGGTGGTAATGATGTCGGTATTAACCACAGCAGCAACACTGGAGATGGTTTGCGCCGACAGCGGAGATATAGGCGCTAACAGGAACATGAGCAGGAACCCAACAGTAAATCTTTTCATCGTCTGTCTTCCTTAAAAACTATCCCTTTAACGGGACGAAGGTGGGAGGATCTGCTCCCAGTCAATCTTAACATCGGCATTTTCACGCAGCTCTTTCAGCCACTGCTGCAGCAACACCTCTTCCTGCTTTTGGTAAAGCCGTTCCCTGATTTCATCCGCAACTGCAGCAAAAGGGCGTTGCCCGGCATTACGTTTGCGGTCGACCATCAACAGATGAAAGCCGTAAGGGCTTGCTACCGGATCACTGACCTGACGCAGAGGCAGAGAAAAAATCACCTCATCAAATTCCGGTGGCAGTGCCCCCGCAGAAAAGTAACCCAGAAGGCCCCCCTCTTCACTGTCGGGTGAGAGGGAATGTTGCCTGGCAAGGGTGGCGAAATCTGCGCCATCCTGCAAGTGTTTTTTTATTTCCAGCGCGGCTTCACGGGTCTCCAGCAGCATCTGATGAACGCGAACCTCTTCCGGACGTTGAAAGTCTTCGCGATGGTCGTGATAATAGGATTCCATCTCGGCTGGTGAAATCTCAATGCGCGGGCTGACTATCGTCTGGGTTATTTTGCTTATCAGCAGACGAAAACGCAAGGATTCGCGCCACAGTTCCGGGCTGATGCCGGCGTCACGCAGATTCTGCTCAAATTCCTCATGGTTATGAACCCCGCGGATTCCGGTCAGGGCGGCATCGAATTCATCGGGGGATAGTCGTACATCAAGGCGTGCAGCTTCAGTGTGGATCAGTTCGCGATCGATAAGCTGGGTTACTATCTGCTGTTGCAGATGAATTTTCTCATGGACAGGAAGATCATCAATATGTGGATAGTTCATCCGTACTTGACGGTTAAACTGCTCAAGCGTGACGGTGCGCGATCCAACCGTGATCAGGGGTTCGGCGGACAGTGACGGTTGCAGCGCAGAGGTTGGTGCGGGTTGTTCCTGGCAGGCCAGCAAGCTGGTGACGAGAAAGAACAGCAGCAGATAGCGGACAGTGATGGACAGGGTGATCCTCCATTTGGGCAAACCAGGGCCTTAAATTAGCACGATTACCTTTAAAAAATCAGCTGTTTTGTCACCTTCATCCGCTTCTGCTTGCGCCTTGTCCTGCGATCAGACCAGTTGCTGCAGCTCTTTACGGGTGTGGATGAGCCGTTCGCCTGGACTGTGGCGACCAATTTCAATAATGAGGCGATAATCGCTACCAAGACGATAGCGCTGCGTCTGATCGGTGACCAGCTGTCGGATTTTTTCGGGGGAAACCGGGGTGGCGGCGTGAAACAGGAGCGACAGGCGTTTGCCATCGTATTCCAGCAGTTCAACCCACAAGCGTTTGAGCAAAACGCGGATGCGCATGGAGCCAACCAGGGTTTCGGCAGCAAGCGGGAGTTCACCAAAGCGGTCGCGCAGTTCATCAACCAGGTCGAACAGCTGCTCATCGTCATCTGCTGCGGCCATGCGTTGATAGAGCTGCAATCGCTGATTGGGGTCGGGTACATAGGATTCCGGCAGGAAAGCGGAGAGCCCGAGACGAATTTCCGGGTCGATACGCTCCTGGCGTTCATTGCCCCGCAGGCGGTCAATGGTCTCTTCCAGTAGTTCGCTGTACATTTCAAAACCGATGGCAGCGATCGGTCCCGATTGTTTGCCACCAAGCAGGTCCCCGGCGCCACGCAGTTCAAGATCGTGGCTGGCAATGCGGAAGCCGGCACCGAGCTCGGTCAATTCCTGTAAAATCCGCAGGCGTTCGCGCGCCTCTCGGGTCAGGGCCGCCTCCCCGGGGATGAGCAGATAGGCGTAGGCGCGACGATCGCTACGCCCCACCCGGCCTCGCAGCTGGTAAAGCTGGGAAAGACCAAAATGATCGGCGTGATTGATAATCATGGTATTGGCGCGGGGAATATCGAGGCCATTTTCGATAATGGTTGAGGCGACCAGCAGGTTGGTTTTGCCACCAACAAAGTCGAGCATCACCTGTTCCAGTTCTTTTTCCGCCATCTGGCCGTGGCCAACCGCAATGGTTGCTTCGGGAACAATTTGCCGCAACTGCTCGGCCATGGCATCAATGGTCTGAACCCGGTTGTGGACAAAATAGACCTGGCCACCGCGTCGCAATTCGCGCAGGATGGCCTGGCGGATCAATTCCTCATCAAAGCGGGTCACGTAGGTTCGGATAGCAAGACGATCGACCGGCGCAGTTTCGATCACCGACAGATCGCGCAGGCCGCTCATGCTCATATGCAGGGTGCGTGGAATCGGGGTGGCGGTCAGGGTGAGGATGTCGACTTCAGCGCGTAACTGCTTGAGCTTCTCCTTGTGAGCCACGCCAAAACGCTGCTCTTCGTCGACAATCAGCAGGCCAAGATCTTTGAAGCGGACATCTCGTTGTAACAGGCGATGGGTACCTATCAGGATATCGATCTTGCCGGCAGCCGCTGTTTCCAGGGTGGCGCGGTTCTCAGCGGCGCTGCGAAAACGCGAGATCATGTCGACCCGAATGGGAAAATCCTCCAGCCGCTGACTGAAGCTCTGCCAGTGCTGACGGGCGAGGACAGTGGTGGGTACCAGCACTGCTACCTGTTTGTTGTCCAGGACCGCCTTGACCGCAGCACGCATGGCAACCTCGGTTTTGCCGTAGCCGACATCACCACAGATCAGCCGGTCCATCGGCTTGGGAGACTGCATATCCTTCAATGTCTCTCTGATTGCCTGGAGTTGGTCGCTGGTTTCCTCGTGGGGGAAGGTTGCCTCAAACTCACGATAGAGGTTGTCCGGTGGGGAAAAGGCAAAACCCTCGCGCAGCTCACGTCTGGCGTAGATTTCCAGCAGCTGGCGTGCCAGCTCTTCGACTGCGGCACGTGCCCTGATTTTAGCTTTTTCCCACCCCTGACCACCCATCTTGTCGAGTTTCGGGCTCTGTCCTTCGGCGCTGACATATTTTTGAATCTTTTCGATGCGCTCAATCGGCAGATAGAGGGTATCGCTGCCGGCGTACTGGAGATGAAGAAAATCCCCTTCAATGTCACCGGTTTTTAGATGAGTAAGACCACAATAGCGGGCGACACCGTGGTCGGTATGGACGATATAGTCATTTTCTTTGAGTTCGGCGAGGCTGCCCAGCAGCTGGCGGGCACGGCGGGTGCCACTCTGGCGGCGATGGCTGCGACGGCCAAAGATATCCTCTTCACTGATGACGGTGAGTTTGTCATCGGGCAGGCTGAAGCCGGCACTGATGGTACCGATAGCAAGGCGTGTTTGACCCGGTCGTAGTTCGCTAAGACGCTCATCGGTTTCAATGTCAAGGTGGATATGATGGCCGCCGAGAAGTTCCTGCAGGCGCTCCGCCTGACTGCGCTGACGGCAGACCAGCAGGGCGCGCCAGTTGTCCTGGCGGACCTGTTGCAGTCGTTCCACCAGGGGCTCCAGGCCGTCCTGTCCGCTGGTGGGTTTGGCCCGTAAATGATCATTGCCGAAACAGTTGAAAAAGAAGCGATGGCGCTGATCGTCCAGTTGCAATAGATGCAGTCGGGAAAACTCGATGCGATCCGTTGCATTGAGTAACTGGCCAACTTGCAGCGGATCAAGATAGAGAGACTGGCGAGCGGCATGGGGCAGGCGTTCGTTCAGCATGCGTTCTTCGCCTTGCCGGATGTCCTGGTCGAACTGATCAGCTTCCCGTTCCAACGCCGGTGGATCGATCAACACCAGACGGTGCCGGTCAAAGTAAGCGGTCAGAGGATCCAGTTCGGGGTAGTTCAAGGGCAGTAAAAAAGAGCGCCCGGGGGAAAGAATTCCTTCACGCAGTTCGGTCATGATGGCTTCGCGCTCAGCACGAGGGATAGAGAGCTGGTCACAGCGCTGCTTGAGTTTGTGTGCCAGGGTTTCCAGAAAGGGACCATGAAGGATCATTTCCCGGGCCGGGATCAGAGTCACTTCCGCCAGGCTTGATTTTTCCGAACGCTGGGTGGCGGGATCGAAGGTTCGGATCTTTTCGATATAATCACCGTAAAAATCGATGCGTATCGGAGTGCCGGCAGCAGCCGGAAAAATATCAATCAGGTCACCGCGCACAGCGAAGGTACCACGATCTTCAACCAGAGGGACCGGCTGATAGCCGAGCTGCAACAAGGAATCGAGCAGGGGCTGACGTGGATATTCTTCGTCGGCAAGTAGCGGAAATGTCACCTGTTCGAGGACCTGCCGGGGGATAACCCGTTGCACCAGCGAACGGATCGGCAGCACCAGGGCTTTGAGGCGACGATCAGCCAGCGCCGCCAGGGTCGCCAGGCGGGTGGCCTCGAGTTCCGGATGGGGAGTTAACGGATCGTAAGGGTTCATCTCCCAGTGGGGGAGCAGACCGATCTGTTCCGCGTGGGGGTGAAACAGACCCAGGTCGCTGGCGAGCTGGCGAGCCTGTTCCTGACCAGGGCAGAGGACAACTGTGAGCCCCTGTTGCTTGCTCAGCAGGCGTGCCAGTAATAAGGCTTCGGCACCGTCGCGCAGCCCGACAATATCGATGGTCTGTGCCGGTTCAGTGATGGCGTCGAGACAGGAGCGAAGGGTGGAGTGGCGGATATGGGAGGGTTCAGTTTCACTCATATGCTACTGTTATTCTTTAAAAAAGCAACGGGCGCACCATTGGCGCGCCCGAAAATATTGTGCCTTCTGGCGCATAGATTCCTGTTAGTCGCGCGGGACGGCCAGCATTCTCTCCAGTGCCGTCAATGCTCTTAAGCGAATCGGCTCAGGGACGGTGATGCGCGGCTCCAGGGTCTGAAGACTCTTGAGAATATCCTCCAGGCTGGTCAGTTTCATGTTCGGACAAATCAGCCCGCGGCTGGGAATGATAAAGGTTTTGTCGGGGTTTTCCTTACGCAGGCGCCAGAGGATTCCCTCTTCGGTGCCGACAATGAAGGTGGTTGCCGAATGATTGCGGGCAAAATCATACATACCACTGGTTGAGCAGATATGATCAGCCAGATCAAGGATTTCCGGGCGGCATTCCGGGTGAGCCATAAACAGAGCGCCGGGATGATCGGCCTTGGCTTTGATGATTTCTTCGGTTTTCAGGCGATCGTGGGTTGGGCAATATCCTTCCCAGAAGATGTAGTCCTTTTCCGGAACCTGACGGGCAATGTAGCGTCCCAGGTTGCGATCGGGAACCATCATCAGCTTTTTTGCCGGCAGGGAGCGCGCCACACTGATGGCGTTGGAACTGGTGCAACAGATGTCGCTCTCGGCCTTTACTGCAGCGCTGGAGTTAACGTAGGTGACGACGGTGGCATCTGGATGCGCTTCTTTCAGTGCTTTTAAGCCTTCGGCCGTTACCATGTCGGCCATTGGACAACCGGAGTCAGGTCGTGGCAACAGCACGGTCTTTTCGGGGGCGAGAATAGCAGCACTCTCGGCCATAAAATGAACACCGCAGAAAACAATCACTTCCCGTTCGGTTCTGGCGGCTTCCAGCGACAGGGCCAGAGAGTCGCCGGTGAAGTCGGCAACCGCCTGAACCTCATCACGCTGATAATTATGGGCGATCAGCAGGGCATTGCGCTCACGCGCCAGCTGCCGGATACGTTGCTGCAAAGCTTCTTGATTCATTGCCTTTTTTGCCTTTGGTGAGGGACCTTAAAGTGACCGGGATAATAGATCAAACCCCCTGATATGTCAATCGTTTCACCTCTTTGCTCGGTGCTTGACAGGTGGGGCGCAAGGGGATATTCTCGCCCCAATACCAGTGGATAAAAGGGCTGACATTGGCCCCTTTTCCCTTTGATAACAACAACCTGCACTGCATCAACAGTCACATCTAAGGTGCTGCAGCGACGAAAGGTCGAATAACTATGTTCGGAATCGGGATGACGGAAATGCTTCTTATAGCCGCCCTGGCGCTGGTTGTCCTGGGTCCGAAAAAACTCCCTGATCTGGCCCGTTCCCTGGGTAAGGGGTTTGCCGAATTCAAGCGCGCAACCAGTGAGCTCAAGAGCGCCATGGATCTGGAAACAGAGAAAGAAGAGGAGCGTTACAAGGCAGAACTAAGAGAAAAATATAAGGAAAAGGCGGCCAGGTTGCAGGCAGAGAAGGCAGCTGAGGTGGTCACTGCTGAAACCCTAGTGGAGCAAACTGAGGGGGAATCGTCGGCGATAGAACAAGCGGGTCTGGCTTCTGCTGAAGACCTTGCCGAGAAGGATAAGGAGACCACGCCCCATGTCTGATGGAATGGCAATTACCGATCATCTGGCTGAGCTGAGAAAGCGCTTGATGTATGCGGCTATTTCCTGGCTGATCGCGTTTCTTGGCTGTTACGCGTTTGGTGAGCGGATTTTTGAAGAAATTGCCCAGCCGGTGCGCGCTGCTCTGCCGGAAGGCAGCTCGCTGGTTTTTATCAGTGCTACCGAACCCTTTTTCACCATCCTCAAGGTGTCCGCTCTGGCCGGTCTGGTGGTCGCCTTCCCGGTGATTATCTGGCAGGTGTGGATGTTTGTTGCGCCGGGACTCTACGGTCATGAAAAGCGCTTTGCCATCCCTTTTGTGGTGGTGAGCTCCGTATGTTTCGGGACCGGCACCTATTTTGGCTTTGCCTTGGTTTTTCCAACCGTCTTCTCTTTCCTGGTTAATTATGGTACGTCCGTCAGTGGGGTTGAGGCGATGCTCTCCATGGGGGCTTATCTGACCCTGGCGACGCGTCTGCTGATCGCTTTCGGCCTGGTTTTTGAACTACCCATTGTGATTTTCTTTCTCGCCCGGATGGGGGTTGTTGACCATATCTGGTTGGCAAAGCACCGTAAATATGCACTTCTGACGGCTTTTATTGTTGGCGCCACCCTGACTCCTCCCGATCTGATTTCCCAGGTTTCCATCGCCGTTCCCTTTATTGTTTTGTATGAAGTCGGGATTATTGCTGCCCGAATGTTCGGCAAGAAAAAAGCAGTTGATGAAGCACTTGATGATGAGGCAGCTACCGAAACCGACTAAGCTTTGTGGTCGCAAAGATCTTTTTGTCACCAGATTCCAAAGACACCAGGAAGAGCGGAAAATATTGTATCTGTTCAGCACGGCCCTCGATTCATGAACCTGTTAACAGGATAATCGGCGATGCGTCTGACCATCAAAATTACTTTGGCGATTCTTCTCGGAGTGGTGCTGATCTTTTCCGTTTACAGCTATCTTTCCATCCAGCGCGAACGGGAGCAGCTCAAACGTAACCTGAGTCGCGAGGCCCGCCATATCGGTGAAAGCCTGCGGGTCATGGTGACTGAACTGTGGCAGCAGCATGGTGAGGAGGAAGCTCTGGGTTTTCTGTCGCGCGCCAATCAGGGCTATTCTGAAACCCTGGTGCGCTGGGTGTGGGTCAGTAACGATGTGCCTGCGTCTTATCAGCCCCGCGTCCCTGTTGCCCACCTTGATCGATTGCGACTTGAGGAAACCGTCACCCTGATGGCGGCTTCGGATGAGGGGCATGACTTTTTGTTGACCTATCTGCCGGTGTTGCTCCCTGGTGAGCGGATGGGTGCCATCGAACTAACGGAATCGATGGAAGAGATGCATGATTACATCCAGGAAAGCTTGCGTCGATCCGCTATCGTTGTCGGTGCCCTGGTGGTGTCGGGGCTCTTATTGATGACCGTGCTGGGCAGCATCTGGGTTGGGCGCCCGATGCGCAAGCTGCGTGCCCAGGCTGAGCGGATTGGTACCGGGGACTTTTCCACCAGCGTCAACCTTTCCGGCAGCGATGAACTGGCCGAACTGTCAAATACCATTGAGCGTATGCGAGGCCAGCTGGCCCAGGCGCGCGATGCCGAGCAGGCAGCTCATGCGGCTAAATTTGAGACCCTGGAAAAATTGCGCCATACCGAGCGGCTGGCTACCCTCGGACAGCTGTCAGCGGGGATGGCGCATGAGTTGGGCACACCCCTCAATGTGATAGCCGGGCGCGCCAAACTGATTACCCGCGAAGGAATGGCGGCCGAGGATATCACCCGCTCAGCGACCATCATTCACGAACAGGCGCAGCGCATGACCGGTATTATGCGCCAGCTGTTAAGTTTTGCCCGGCGTGGCGAAGCCCGCAAACAGCGGGTTGATCTTAACCTTGTATTGCGTGCGGTGCTGCCGCTGCTGGAACCGACCCTCAACAAGCAGCAGGTCGAACTTCAGGTCGAAGAGACGCCGTCGGAGCTGCTGGTGTGTGCCGACTCAGCGCAATTGCAACAGGTCCTGCTAAATCTGATTCTCAATGGTATTCACGCCATGCCCGATGGCGGCAAGATCAGCCTTTCCGGCTATCCGGCTGCTGCTGTCAGGGTTCCCGAGGGGATCGAAAGTCCAGATCAGTCCTGGGTCTGTCTGCAGATAAGTGATCAGGGCAGCGGGATTGATCCCGAGGTTCAAAAACACATGTTTGATCCTTTCTTTACCACCAAGGATGTTGGTGAAGGGACCGGGTTGGGACTCTCGATTGCCTACGGCATTATTCAGGAGCACGGTGGCTGGATCGCAGTAGAAAGCGTTCCCGGCCAAGGCAGCACTTTCCGGGTCTATTTGCCGGTGGATTGTCGCGGGGAGTTGACATGAGCAAGGCCGGCCTGCCAGGGGGTGTTCTGGTCATAGATGATGATCGCGCCTTGTGTGATCTGCTGCAGGATGACCTGCAGCATCGTGGCCATCAGGTCTGGACGGCGTTGAAGGCGGGGCAGGCGCGCGAGTTGCTGAACCAGCATCCCATTGATATTGTTCTCACTGATCTGAATATGCCGGAAATGAATGGTATCGATTTCTGCGCCGAACTGCATCAGCGGCGTCCCGATCTGCCGGTCATCATTATGACCGCCTTCGGCAGCCTCGAAACCGCAATTGCTGCATTACGGGCGGGGGCATACGATTTTGTCACCAAACCGGTCGATCTGGATCTGCTGAGTATTTCCCTTGATCGTGGGTTACAGCATCGCCATCTGCAGGAGACCGTTCGTCGACTGCAGGACCAGGTCCGTCGTCAGCAACCGGACGATGATCTCCTCGGTGAAAGTCCGCCGATGGTGAAGCTTAAACAACAGATCTCCCGCATTGCCGGACTCGATACGTCGGTGTTGCTGGCCGGAGAAAGCGGCACCGGCAAGGAGCTGGTTGCACGTTCGTTGCACCGTCAGAGTCAGCGTAGTGGTGGCCCCTTCGTTGCCCTTAACTGCGCCGCGTTGCCGGAGAATCTGCTCGAAAGCGAACTCTTTGGGCATGTCCGGGGGGCCTTCACCGACGCCCGTGAAGCGCGCAAGGGGTTGTTTGTCGAGGCTTCCGGAGGCACCCTGTTGCTTGACGAAATTGCTGAATTGCCTTTAGCGCTGCAGCCCAAGCTGTTGCGGGTGCTTGAAGATCATCGCGTGCGGCCCCTGGGGGGGAGCAGTGAAATCAGCTGTGATGTCCGGGTCATCGCCGCCAGCCACCGTGATCTCGGTGAGGCGGTGGCCGCTGGGCTGTTTCGCAGTGATCTCTTCTATCGACTGAACGTGATTCAGCTGGAGTTACCCCCCTTGCGCCGGCGGGGCGATGATGTTCTCCTGCTGGCGATGAAGTTCATCCAGCAGCTCAGCCGGCGCTTTGGCAAATCGGTGGTTGGTCTGGCGCAACCGGCGGCGGCCTGCCTGCTGGCCTACTCCTGGCCCGGCAATGTGCGCGAACTGCGCAATACGATTGAGCGCGCAGTAGCCCTGACCCTCCATGACACCATTACCGTCGATGATCTGCCTGATAGCGTCCGTCACCTTGATGACAGCACACCATTACCAGTCAGCCTGCACGACGGACAGACGATTATCCCGCTGGAAGAGATGGAACAGCGCTACATTCAGCAGGTGCTTGACCAGCTGGATGGCAATCGTACCCTGGCCGCCCGCCTGCTTGGGGTTGACCGTAAAACTCTCTATCGCAAACTCAAGGAGACATGATTCTCCTCCCCACCCATCAACCCGCTGGGGCAATTTGCCCCAGCGGGTCATTATGCCCCACTCTACTTTCGTTTAACTGGCTGAAAAATCGATAATTGTCTTTGGCATGCCCTGTGCTTAAAGAAAGGGGTGAAAACATGCCGAGGTTACAAGGTTGTTGGCGGCAGCATAGGTTGAATCTGCTTACCGGAGTTAATTGTAGAGCGATAATGGAAGCTGTTTGTATTGACATGACCCAGCGCGTACTTATTGCAGAAGATGACAGGGAGCTGCGTGAACTGCTAGCTCTGGTGCTGGAAAATGCCGGATACCAGGTCTGTCAGTGCTGCAACGGTGAGCAGCTGCTAACCAGGCTTGCCGAACAGCCATCCTTCGATCTGGTGATCAGTGATATCCGCATGCCCGGATTAAATGGCCTTGAGGTTCTGGCCCGACGCAACCGGAATATGCGGAAGGTTCCCTTTATCTGTATGACCGCCTTCGGTGATGAGCAAACCCATCGCAAGGCGCGACACCTTGGTGCTGCAGCAGTCATTGATAAACCGTTTGAGCTGGAAGAGATGATGAAATTGATCGCGCATGTTTGTCTTTGCAACGAGCGCATTAAAGGAGTTGATCATGAGAATAAATAAGTTTTTCGGAATCCTGGTGTTGCTGGTACTGGCACTGCTGGTTTCTTCCGTGTCGGCACAGGAAAGCGGGATTGAAAGCCTGCGTGAAACCGGCAAGGCTTTTCGCAGTGTGGCCCGCGATATTTCACCGGCGGTTGTTTACATTCAGGTAGAGCAGGAAGTGCAGGCGCGCAGTCGCGAACCATGGATGAATCCCTTTGAAGGAAGCCCCTTTGGTGAAGAATTTTTCCGCCGCTTTTTTGGTGAGCCGCCACGCGGTGAATCTCCGGATCGTCCTCCGCGCCGAGCATCTGGCCAGGGTTCAGGTTTTCTGATCTCTGCTGATGGCTATATCATGACCAACAACCACGTGGTCGGCGATGCCGATAAGATTACTGTCCAGTTTCAGGACGGACGTGAATTTGATGCAGAACTGGTCGGTGCCGACCCACCCACGGATGTGGCGCTGATCCGCATTAATGCCAAAGAAGAACTTCCCTATATCCAGCTGGGAAATTCGGATCAGCTTGAAGTCGGTGACTGGGTGCTGGCTTTTGGCAACCCCTTCGGCCTTTCCCATACCATGACCGCCGGGATTGTCAGTGCCAAGGGGCGCAGCGGAATCGGCCTGACCGATTACGAAAACTTTATCCAGACCGACGCGGCTATCAATCCGGGTAACTCCGGCGGCCCGCTGGTCAATCTCGATGGTGAAGCAGTCGGTATGAACACGGCGATTTTCAGTCGCAGTGGCGGTTATATGGGGATCGGCTTTGCAATTCCCATCAATATGGCCAAAAACATCTATCTTCAGCTGGCCGAACACGGCAAGGTCACCCGCGGCAGGATCGGTGTTTACATTCAGGATTTGACCAGAGAGCTGGCGGAGTCCTTTGATATCGATCAACGTCAGGGAATTCTGGTGTCCCAGGTGATGGAAGGTTCAGCAGCGGAAAAAGGTGGCCTTGAGCAAGGGGACGTTATCCTTAAACTCAATGGCACTACAGTGGAAAATGTCGCTGCGTTCCGCAATCAGGTGGCACTGACTCGTCCCGGCACCACCATTGAACTGGAGGTTTTGCGCAAGGGCAAAGTGCGTAAGCACAAGATCGTCGTCGATGCCCTTGAAGTCGAAACCGCCGCAAGTGCTGATGCCCCGGAGGCAGAAGCCGGCACTGATGTTCTGCCCCAGATTGGTTTGCGTCTGCAGAAGTTGACTAAGGAGCTGGCCGAGCAGTTCGGCTACCAGGAAAACCGCGGGGTGTTGGTTGCTGCCGTTGAGCCCGGGTCGATTGCGGCACGCGCCGGCATTCAGGCCGGTGCCTTGATTGAAGAGGTCAATCGGGTCGACGTTAATGACCCCCAGGAAGTGGTGTCGCTGGTTGAAAAGAGTAAAAGGGATACGGTTCTGTTGCTGATCCGTCAAGGCAGTGGCAGTCGGTATATTGCATTGAGATACAGATAGGAACGCAGGTTTTTCGGCGCTCTGCTCAGCTCCGAAAGGCCATAACATACTTTTATTGAACGTTACCTCCTACGTTCATTTCGGGGAATCAGCAGGGTTCCCCTTTTTTTTATCCAAAATCCAGGGGAACTGCTCAGCGCCGATCTTGTACCAAGCAGGTACTGAGTAGTTACATTATCGGTTAAAAACAGTTAGACTGTCGCTGTTCATAAAGATGTAGCAGCAAGCGAATTTATCCACCGATCCGCGGCGTACGGTTCGCACGTGACAGGAGCCAATTGATGAAATTCAAATTGTTTGTGTTTGCCGTTTTACTGGCTGTGGTGATGGCTTTTGTTTATCAGAACAGTGTTCCGGTTACAGTGCGTTTTTTTAATTGGGA
>RRYU01004755.1_pt1 | contig 24348 bp, 10 predicted proteins | sample 2162651 | NCBI WGS metagenome assembly RRYU01 (sample SAMN10267283, study PRJNA491782) | microbial mat metagenome | isolation source: biomat in the production well | place: Japan: Minami-Kanto gas field, natural gas well KTG3 | collected 2017-06 | reverse complement strand
GCTGACGTAGGTCTCCAGCACGGCGCTGCCCGCAAAGTTATCCGCCACGATCTCGACAACATAGCTCCCGGCGGGTAGGTTGTCGAAGCGGTAGTAGCCGCCACCGATGGTGGTCTGGTCTCCCACCTGGGTACCCGTAATGTCATTAGCGCGGGTGATGCCATCGGACTGATAGAGCCGCACGGTGACACCGTTGATGCCGGGTTCGCCCGCATCCATCGCGCCGTTGTTATTCAGGTCGTGCCAGACCCGGTTGCCCAACGAGTAGATCGGCACAAAGCCGAAGTCCACGGTACGGTTCGACTGGCTATCCGGGGCTTCGCTGCTGTTGAGCGGGTTGGTGGCGGGGTCATTGTCGCCAATTGGCTCAAGGATGCCGCTCCCCTCGCCCAGCGTCACCGCCGCGCTGCGGGTCGCCCCAGACACCGGGGTGTCCAGACCATTATCGTTGTTATCCCCATCGTTGATGTCCGGGTCAGCCTCCTGGCCCGCCCCGGTGCTGCTGAAGTAGCCGCGTAGCGGGTTGGTGCCGGTGAAGTTGCTGGCGATCACCTCGACAACATAGTCGCCTGCGGGCAGGTTGTCGAAGCGGTAGTAACCGCCACCAGTGGTGGTCTGATTCAGAACCAATTCACCCGTTATGTCACGTGCTGGTACTGTATTAACCCCATCGAACATGTAGAGCCGCACAACGACGCCATCCAGGCCGAGTTCGCCATTGTTCAACAGGCCGTCATTGTTGAGGTCTTCCCAGACGCGGTTGCCCAACGAGTAGTAGCGCACGACACCAAAGTCAATTGTGGGATCGTCGCTGCTGCCCGTGCTATTCGTCACGGTTGGCTCGTTCCCCGGAACCAGCGTGAAGGCATTGCTCATCACCGTAGTAACCGTCTGGTCACTGCCGATACCGTTATCATCGTTATCGGTATTGTTGCTGGGTGTGGCACTCTCAGGCGTATCGCGGGTACTCACATACCCCGTCGGCAGCTCGATCTGCACGCGGTAGCTACCTCCTGGCAAGCGCCCGAAGCTGTAGTTCCCATTGCCATCGGTAAGCATCCCACCCGTGGCATCATCGCTGGTGCCTAGCAAGCCATCGGGGCCAACCGGGATCTCAGTGGTGCCATTCTGGGCGAAGAGGCGCACGCGCACACCGGGTAGCCCCGGTTCTGCGCCGTTAAGGATACCATCGGCCAGCGTTCCAACCACACCATCGCCATTGTCGTCCCAGACGATATTGCCCACACTCGCCGTGTAGAACCCGAAGTCCACCGTCTGGTTGTCGCTATTGTCTGGGCGCTCAGCGGTGTTCGGGTCAACATCCGGGCTTTCGTTCTCTGGCTCCAACCCGGCCTCAACCGTCACCGGCAGGCTCAGCACGCCCCCGTTGTAGAAGCCGCTGGTCTGGAGTTGCCCGTTGTCATCCGTGTCGCTCGCATTGGCGTCGGGGTCATCCGGTGCAATCTCGAGCAGTGCGCCAGTGTTGCTCATTGTCACCCGGCTGCTGTAGTAGCCGCGTAGCACACCCGCCACCGGCTCGAACTGGCTCGCCGGGATACCCACCACGTAGGTACCGGGGTTGAGCAGTTCTGAATTCGTGTTGTTGCGGGTAGTGAAGAGGTAAGTGCCATTAACTCCATCACCCGTCGCTGTCGTCGTTATGGCCACCGGGATGGTCTCATTGACTCCACCCGTACCACTATTATCTTCAATCGTACCGTTGCCGTCCGCATCGTAGAAGAGTTCGACCTGCACGCCATTGATGCCCACTTCGGTGGGATCAATCACACCATCATTATTGGTGTCGTACCAGACCTGATTACCGATACTGATCGGTCGGTAGAGGCCCGCGTCCCAGTTCGGATCGTGCTGCCCGGCCACCAGCGTAGTTGTGCCGGTTGCCTCACCCGTGCTGCGGTTGGCATCGCTATCCACACCATCATCAGCACCCTGATCAACCAGCGTGAAGATGTAGTCGCTCGGCTTGTCAAAACTGACGCTGTAGGTACCGGGGATGAGGTTATCAAAGCGGTAGTTACCAGAGCCATCGGTGGTAGTGGTAATCGGATTACTCGCCGCATCAAGGACAGGGTTGCCGCTGCCATCAAGCAGGCGCACGGTGACACCCACAATCCCCACTTCGCCCGCATCCTGAATACCGTTCGCGTTCAGATCGTTCCAGACCCGATCCCCCAGGCTGGCCGGACGGAAGAGGCCGAAGTCTACGGTCTGGTTGCCGTTGAGGCCGTCACCATCCACGCCCACATCCGGCTCAGAATCTCTGGCCAGGGTGATCGGCAGGCTGGCCACGACACTACCGATGGTCGTACCATCATCCTCGTTATCAACATCGTTGTCAGGATCGGCGATGGCCGCGCCCTCATACGGGCCAGTGGCAACCCCATTGACGCCCGTGCTGCTGCGGTAGGCCGCGAAGCCACCAGTGGCCTCTAGCCGTCCTCCAGCATTGAAGTTGCTGGCCGGTAGCACGACGATGTAGTTGCCCGGAATGAGGTCATCGAAGTTGTAGATACCACTGGCATCGGTGGTGGTGGTATTGATCAGGGTATCGGCTGGATCATAGCCGCCACTCCCATCATCCATGTAGAGTTCAACCACCACGTTATCCAACAGTGGTTCGCCACCATCATAGATGCCGTTGTTGTTCGTGTCTTCCCACACCAAGTTCCCCAGGTTCAGGTTCTGGAAGAAGCCCAGATCGAGGGTCAGGTTGGTGTTCGAGTCGTCGGTACCGGCATCCTCGTCGCCATCATCAATCGGCTCATAACTGGGATTCAGCGTAATCGCCCGTGTGAAGGTGTAGCCATCCACATGGTCGGTGCCGTTATCGTCATTGTTGATGTCGTTGTACGCAGGCGCACCAACCCCATCATCCGGGTCAGGAGCTGGCTCGTAGACATTGACACCGAGTCCATTTTGCCCCGTACTGCTGCGGTAGCGGTAGAGCGGCGCGCCACTGGCAAACTCGGTATCTGGGATGACTACCAGGTAGTCGCCCTGGAGCAAGCGGGTGAAGAGGTAGTTGCCATTACCATCGGTATCCTGGCTCGCCACGAACGTATCCGTACCTGCGTCGTAGGTACCATTGCCGTTGGTGTCGCGGTAGAGATCAACCTGTACCCCCGGAATCCCTGGCTCGCCCACATCTACAAGACCATCATTGTTAAGGTCATCCCAGATCAGGTTGCCCAGGCTCACCCGTGGGTAGATGCCCATGTCCCAGGTGGTGTCATTTTCACCATTAACCAAGTTGAAGGTGTCGGTCTGGCCACTACCCTCATCTGCGTCGCTGTTAGTTCCAGCAGTGCCACCCGCATTAGGCGGGCTTACTGCATAGTCGGGTGAGATGTCGCCAAGATCGAAGATGACATAGTAGTCACCCGGATTCAGGTAGCTGAAACCGTAGATGCCGCTGGCATTCGTGTCTGTATGAGCGATCTCAGTGCCGCCACTGTCATACAGCGTCACCGTAATGTTCGCCACACCCGTCGTCTCGCTCGCATCCTGCACCCCATTACCGTTGGTATCAATCCAGACTCTATCACCCATGCGCGCATGGTTGAAGAGGCCGAAGTCAATGCTCAGGTTGGAGCTATCGTTCGCCGCCGGATCAGTTACGCCGGTGGGAAGAGTGAGATCGCTCTCGTCTTCTGGTGCTGTGCCTACATTGACCTGGAAGACCGGGCTGCGCACGGTATTGCTGAGGTACTGGGTTCCATTATCATTATTGTCAAGTGCATCGCTATCTGGGTCAAGCCCTGGCTCATAGGGGCCGCTGTTGGCTCCATTCGCCCCGCCCGTGCTCGAAACCCAAGCAACACCAGGGGTGGTAACACGGATCTCGTAGTTGCCGCCGCTGCGCAACCCCCCGAAGAAGTAGTGGCCGCCATTGCTGGTATTGATGGTCGCAACCGCCGTGCTCTCGGCACCAGATTCAATTGTACCGTCACCATCGATATCGTAGTAAATTCTGACGGTACGGCTATCCCATCCGTTCTCTGTGGCATCCTTTATGCCATTATTGTTGACATCAATCCACACCAAGTTGCCCACGCTCAGGCTGTAGAAGCCGAAGTCTACCGTCAGGTTGCTGTTGCTGTTGGTGTCGCCATCGGTGATCGGCTCACCATTCAGGCTGAGCGTCACCGCGCCGCTGCTTACCAGCCCCGTAGCGATTCCGGTGCTTGGGCCGATGCCATTGTCGTCATCATTCGTATCGCCGGTGTCAGGGTCGGTGGCGCTATCGGTTGCTGCGCCACCGTCGCTACTGCGGAAGTAGCGCAGCGCTCCGGTGCCGGTAAAGTTGCTGGCCGGAATGACCACCACATAGTCGCCGGGGATGAGGTTGTCGAAGAGGTAGTTGCCGTTGACATCGGTTGTTGTGGTGGCGATAGGCGTAGTGCCGCCATCAAGGTAGAGTTGAACCGTCACCCCGTCAATGCCGCTCTCGGTGCCACTGTCATAGGTCTTATCGTTATCCAGATCATTCCAGACCAGATTACCCAGGCTGAGCGGGCGGAAGAAGCCGAAGTCCACCGTCAGGTTGCCGTTGGTGTCATCACCATCATCGCCGACAAGTGGCTCATCCTGCGAGCGCAGCGTGACGGTAAGCGCCACCACATCAGTACCGCTCTGGCTGCCGTTGTCATCGTTGTTGATGTTGTTATCCGGATCGGGCGCGGCTTCATACGTGCCTGTAGCACTGCCGTTGGTGCCGGTACTGGTGCGGTAGGCGGGCAGATCGCCACTAGGAGCCAGCGCCCTAGTCCCAGTGAAGTTAATCTCCGGGATGGTCACGACATAGTTACCCGGTACGAGATTATCGAAGAGGTACAACCCGTCACTGTCGGTCGTGGTCGTGAGGTTGACCGCATTCCCCGCGCCGTCGGTGCCGGTCAGTACTACTTCGACATCTTCAATACCATTCTCACCGGGGTCAACCGTGCCATTATTGTTGAGATCATCCCAGACCAAATTGCCCAGCCGCACCAACTGGTAGAGGCCGGTATCCCATGTCTGATCGCTCTCACCGGGGGTGAGCGTTGTTGTTACGGTTCGCCCCGTAATGGGATCAGCGTCACTATCCGTATCGGTAGTACCTGCCCCGGTGCGGCTGTGGTAGTAGTCGGTTGGTAGCGTGAAGCCCACCTGATAGTCGCCAGCAGCCAAGTTGGTGAACTCGTAGATACCACCGCCCGCCGTCACGGTCGTGATCGGCTGCACCCCCGCCGTGTGCGGGTCGCCATCCACCGGGTTGCCGGTGCTATCCAGCAGAGTGACAGTGACCCCATCAATGCCGGTCTCATCGCCGCCATCCTGAATCCCATCGGCGTCACGGTCAAACCAGACCAGATTGCCCAGGCTGGCCGGGCGGAAGAAACCGAAGTCTACCGTCTGGTTGCCATTGAGGCCATCACCATCCACGCCACTATCTGGCTCCCCACCATCACTCAGCGTGACCATGAAGGAGACGACATCACTACCAACGGTTGTGCCGTCATCGTTATTGTCCAGATCATTCGGGCTGGCTGCCTCGTAGGGGCCACTGGCACTGCCATTGATCCCGGTGCTGCTGCGGTAGGCGGCCATGCCGCCGCTGGCAGCTAGGGGTTCGGTTCCAGTAAAGTTGCTGGCCGGGATGACCACAAAGTAGTTCCCACCCGCCAAGTTCTCAAAGTTGTAAAAGCCACCGCCACTGGTGGTATCGGTTGCGATCAGCGCATCACCCGCATCATAGGTATTGTCACCGTCATCAAGGTAGAGTTGAACCGTGACACCATCAATGCCGGTCTCGCCGCCATCAACCAGACCATTGTTATTCACATCATCCCAGACCAGATTACCCAGGCTGAGCGGGCGGAAGAAGCCGAAGTCCACCGTGAGGTTGCCGTTATGGTCGTCGGTATCAACACCGGCTAGCGGCTCATCCTGCGAGCGCAGGGTGATCGGCTGGGCCACCACGGCACTGCCACTCAGGGTACCATTGTCGTTGTTATCAAGATCATTGTCAGGATCAGCCGCTGGTTCGTAGGGGCCACTCAGGCTGCCATTGGTACCGCTGCTGCTGACGTAGGCGGGCTGATCGCTGGTGGCGGCTAGCGCCCCTGTGCCAGTGAAGTTGCTGTCCGCAATGGTCACGACATACTCACCGGGCATGAGGTTCTCGAAGAGGTACAACCCGTCACTGTCGGTGGTATCACTGAGGCTAACCGCGTTCCCCAAGCCGTCGGTGCCGGTTAGCAGCACAAGGACATCTTCAATGCCGGTGGCTCCATCATCAGCGAGACCATTGTTATTCAGATCATGCCAGACCAAGTTGCCCAGCCGCAGGGATGAGTAGAACCCTGCATCCCAGGTCAGATCATTCTCTCCACTGCGCAGTTCAGTGTCGGGCGTATGCAGGGTGATGGGGTCAATATCACTATCTAGCCCATCATCCGCACCCTGATCATTCCCACTGGCCCGGTCGTAGCCGGTGGGCATGGTGAACTCAACGTGGTAAGTCCCCGGCACCAGATTCTCGAAGAGGTACTCACCATCCACATCAGTGGTGGTAGTCAGATCAACCGCCGCGCCGGTACCATCGGTGCCCACCAAGCGCACTTGCACACCGTCAATCGGTGGCTCGCCCGCTTCCTGAATACCGTTGGCGTTGATGTCGTGCCAGACATAGTCGCCAATACTGGCCAACTGGTACAGCCCCATATCGCGGGTCAGATCGGTGGCCGTGAGTGGGAAATTGGGGATGGTGTAGCTGCTATCGGCATCGCTATCAGCGGCATCATCAGCGCCACGATCCTCCGGGCTGCGCTGGTAGCCCGCCGGGATGTTGCTAAAGACGACCCGGTAGGTGTCGGGGAAGAGACCCTCAAAGAGGTAGTTGCCATCCAGGTTGGTGTAGGTGACATCAACCAGATCACCATCATCGTTGTAGAGTTCTACCCGCACCCCCGGCACGCCGTTGGAGGTCTCACCAACATCTACATTCCCATTACTATTGATGTCAGTCCACACCTGCTCTTCAGGATCTTGGATGCCATTGGCATTAGAGTCCAGCCACACCCGATCACCAACGCTGATCATCGGGAAGATACCGGCATCCCAGGTAAGATCGTCGGGCTGGCCGGATGTTAGGGAGATCATGCTGCTGACGCCGGTGATTTGGCCCGTGCCATTGATCACCTGGAGGACATCACTATCCAGGGCGTTGTCGCCGCCCTGATCACGCTGGGTAAAGACATGATCGGCGGGGATGTCACTAAAGACAACGTAGTAGTTGCCGGGAGCCAGATTGGGGAAGTAGTAGTAACCGGGGTTGCCCAATCCATCATTAACGGTAACGGTGTCACCCACGAACATGCCATTGATGGTATAGAGGCTGACCGTAACCCCATTCACGCCGTTGCTGGCCGGTTCATTCTGGATGCCGTCGGCATTGGTATCAACCCAGACATAATCACCCAGCCCGACGGTGTTGTAGACACCCATGTCCCAACTCATGTCGCTGGTGCTAGAGGGCAGGGTAATCAGCGGAGTCGTGCGCGTCGTCGGATCGGCATCACTGTTATTGTCACTATCGCCACTTGGGCTGTTGGCGGGCGAAACCGTGCTATAGCCAGGGGTTGTCCCAAAGACCACATAGTAGGTACCAGGAGCCAAGTTGCTAAAGCGGTAGTTCCCATCCACATCGGTGGTATCAGTACCCACCAATACATCATCACCACCGCCAATCACCCCATTCGAGCCGGGGGTGTAGAGGGTAACTTCAACATTCTCGATCCCAGATTCGCCGGGGTCTTGCACGCCATTGGCATTCAGATCATGCCAAACCCGGTCGCCCAGCGATGAGGGCTGGAAGAGGCCGATGTCCCAAGTGAGGTCGTTCTCACCAGGGATGAGTTCAGTCTGGATAGTGGTGAAGATGGGGCCGGAGCCAGAAGCATCCGAATCGGTGGCATCATTCCCACCCGCATCCAGGGGACTGATGATGAAGGTATCGGGGATGATAAAGCCGAGCGAATAGATGCCGGGTTCAAGCCCTCTAAAATTATAGATGCCACTTGTGTTGGTAACGGTACTATCAATCGCGTTGCCACTCTGGTTATACAGAATAACCTGCACACCGGGCACGCCATTAGTCTCGTTTGCATCTTGAACACCATCGGCGTCCAGATCGAGCCATGCCAGATTACCGATACTGGCCGTCTGGTAGATACCGAAGTCCCAGGTGACATCGTTCTCAAGCGCGGATAGATTGGTTGGAACGGTCTGGAACGTTAAGGGGCTGGCATCCGAATCGACGCCATCGTCTGCACCCACATTCTGGCCGGTTGGCTTGTAGCCAGAGGGCAAGGCAAACTCGATATAGTAGTCCCGATCCGGGATCAGGCCGGTAAAGCTGTAGATACCACTGCTGTTGGTGGTTGTCGTAGCCAGCGGGATGTGGCTCCCCGGCTGGTAGAGACGCACCGTCACATTCGGCACGCCACTCTCACCAGCATCCTGAATCCCGTTGCGGTTATAGTCATTCCACACCCGGTCGCCAATACTGGCATAGGTGAAGATGCCGAGATCCCAGGTGGGATCATTTTCGCCGGGTTCAAGCGTGGTGATCGCAGTCTGCCCCGTCACTCGATCCGCGTCACTATCAAGCGTGTCATCAGTGCCGGTATTGATCGGACTGATCGCATAGCCAGCGGGCAAATTGCTAAAGATCACATAGTAATCGCCGGGAGGTAGGTCGCTAAAGCCGTAGATGCCATCTTCCATACCATCATTCGCAGTGACAGTATTGGCCACAAGCGTGCCATCGGCACGGTAGAGCGAGACGGTGACATCATTGATACCGGGTTCACCCGCATCCTGAATCCCATCACGATCCAGGTCGTCCCAGACGCGGTCGCCCAAACTGGCCAGGTCAGACACCAAACCTGCGTCCCAGGTCATATCAGTTTCGTTGAGATCGAGGGTAATGAGGACAGTCGTACCAGTACCCGGATCAGCATCCGAGTCAAATGCCGCCATACCACTATTCAGGCTGGTAAAGGTATGGTCGCTCGGCAGATTACTGAAGCGAACCCGATAATCACCGGGGTCGAGGTCGGCAAAACCGTAGATACCATCGGCATTGGTTGTCGTTGTCTTGAGGACATTATCACTAGCATCGAGCAATTCGACCGTAATCCCGGCCACACCCAGCTCGCCATTATTCTGAGTACCATCGTTATCGGTATCAAACCAGACCCGGTTGCCCAGCGCGGCACCACCAATCAGGCCAAAGTCGAGGGTCTGGTTGCCATTGCGATCATCACCATCAACAATAGTATTCGGTTCGCTATTGGCGCTGAGCGTAATCGGTTCACTAATGATCCGATCAGCCTGGGCGAAGCCATTGTCATCATGATCAATGTTGTTATCGGGGTCGGGTGCAGGATCATTGCCCGTGCTGGTACGTAGATCGCGCAGCGCACCATCAAACGCAAAGTTACTCGCCTCAAGGACGGCAATATAATCACCAGCGGCCAGATTACTGAACTGATACCAGCCGGGCTGACCCAGGTGGGTAGTAGTGGTGGTGGTGCCCACATGTTCGCCGGGATCGGGCACACCATCGTTATTCCTATCGCGGTAGAGACTGACCGTCACGCCATTGATGCCCGTCTCACCCGCACTCGGATCATAGCGCCCGTTGTTATCCAGGTCACGCCAAACCAGATTGCCCAGTTGTAGCGTACTAGCAGGCACAATCAGCCCAGCATCCCAGTTGGGATCGTACTGATTGGCAAGCAGGGTGAAGGTCGCAGTACGCCCATTGGTTGGGTTAGCATCGCTATCGGCGGCATCATCACCGCTATCTTGGTCGGTGAAGGTAAAACCGCTCGGTGCGACAAATTCAACATAATAATCGCCGGGAGTGAGGTTATCAAAGACATAGTACCCAGGCAGACCAAAGGGATCGTTACGGGTCGTAGTGGTACCAACCAGCGTACCAGTACTCGTATAGAGGCGCACGGTCACGCCATTCACACCATCGCCGGGGGCTTCGTCTTGGAGACCATTTTCATTACGGTCAATCCAGACATAGTTACCGACGGCGGTACTCGCGGTGACACCGGTGTCCCAGGTCATATCGAACTCACCCGGATCAAGGGTGGTAACATCAGTCAGTCCAGTGGTCTGGTTAGCATCGGAGTCGAGCGCATCATTACCGCCCTGATCAGCAACCGTGAGACCATAACCAAGCGGCGGGGTAAACTGGGCATAGTAATTGCCGGGTTCAAGGTAGCCGGGGTAGCGTGGATCGGACACATCAAACGACTCGGAGAAGAGATAATAGCCAGGATTACCCGCATCATCCGGCCCAGTGATCTTCGTACCAACGAAGGTATCGCCCGCACTAGGTCCAGGAACACCATCATCATCACGGAAGAGGTCTACGCGGGCACCATTGATACCCGGTTCGCCAGCATCTTGGATGCCATCTTTGTTCGTGTCTAACCAGACATAATTGCCATACCCTGGAGGTTCGGAGGCTTCACGCTTAATACCGACACGCGGCGGGTCGGATGAGAGCAGGTACTCAGTCGAATTGATCGCCCGTGCGCGGTAGCCAAACGAGTTCCAGGCAATGAGATCAGGATCGGGTGGAAAGGCGGGATCGCTATAGGGCGCCTGCATATAGACGGTAAGCGTGACCGACTCTTCAGGCATGAGGATCAGACTACCAAACTCCACCTTAAACGACTGCACCGTCGTAATGTCGGCGGGTGGTGTACTACTCCAGACCGGCGCGTCACAACCGGGCGAATCGTCTGTGGGGTCAACACTGAGATCGGGGGCACGGCAGGGATTGTTCTGGGTACTATAGAAGACACTCGCCCCGGAGGGAACCGCAATCGGCTCGGAGAGGAAGGGGCGCCACTCAGTACCACGGGCTTGTTCAAAACTGCGCACACCCACATCACCCACCCAGGGCAGAATATCGAGCAGGGTGATTTCACCAATGGGAATCGTGCCCGTATTGGTAATTGTGAGTTGGTAGGTAGCACTACCACCGGGAACGGTATAACCAAACTCAGGATCATAGGTCCACTTGGTATCAAGCTGGCCCATCACCAACTTATGCGAGCCACTCTTAGCTGCCGCAGCGAGAGTGACACTCGAAATAGTGGAGCTACAGATCTCCTCTTGGGTATCACCGTCATTATCGAAATCGTAGGTATCGGGGCTACTATCGGTACAACCATCATACCAGATATCACCCGGCTGATTATCCCAACCAGCCAAATAAGCGGTATTACTGAGCGACTGAGCGGGGGTATAGGGCGCAATCTGGGCTTGGAACTCAATTTCGATCTCCTCACCCGGCGGGAGGCTATAGCTATCCCAGTACCAATTGAGCAACACCCGCCCACTACCGCTATAGTTAGGAATAAACTCGAAGGTAGGATCAGGCGTACCAGATGGCGCATTGATCATCGCCTGGCTACCCGGCACATAGACCAGTTCATTGATCAACAGATCGGCGATCTGCGGATTGACCAGATCAGTAGCATTGATCGTAAGATTGCTAAGAGTCAGGGTATAGGTGACAACCTCACCAGACTGCACGGTATCAGGATCGACCGCCTTATCGAGTCTGGGTCGCGCACCGGGATCGGAGTAATCCACCACACGAGTACGGCGCTCACTAGGGCGCAGGATCTCCTGGCCATTGTAGCTAAAGCGGGCATCGGCGGTATTGACAATAATCTGGTTGATCGGTGAACTGATCACCTCAGCCATAAAGCCACTATTCGCAGCCGAGAAGGAATAGGGCAGCGCATCGAGGTAGGTATAGCGCAGGGCAGTAATGCGCTCGCCAGCCCCCAGGGTGATAGTACCGGCACAACTGCCGCCGGTGTTAGGGGCGACATTGACACATGCACTGCTGGTAAAAGGCGAACCGGGCACCATGTTCCATGTCGTACCATCAACCTCGTACTCAATCTGGAGCCGGATAGTGGGGGCATGGCTGTTCGTACCGGCCGTAATACGGGTCACCTCCAACTCAGCCGGAATGGGATCGGTAATCGTATGTCCTGCATCGAGCGGACTGGTTCCGGCATTAGTGGAGGTAAAGGTATAGGTGACAATATCCCCAAGCGATGCCGAGGTAGGGCCATTCTTACTAAAGCCAGGATTAGGCGTCGGCGGCTGGATGAGGCGCACATCAAAATCGCTCAGGAATGCCGTCGCACCATTGAGATACGTGACATCGGCCTCCATATCATTGCGAATCTCATCGCCAACATCAAAGTCGGCATCGGGGAACTGAACTGTAACATCGTAGCGCACACACGATTCACCCGCACTGACGAGGATATTTTCGGGAGGCCATGTAATGGTATTGGTTCCAAGATCATACACCCCCCCACCAGTGGCACTCACAAACGTAGCCCCAGCGGGCAAGGTATCGCGGATGACCAGATTGGTCACATCCACTACACCAACCGTACTCGGAACACACACCTCAACCCGATAGACGGTATTGATGTCGAGCACGCCACCCGACACAAAACGCTTATCGGCGCGGGTACGCGGTTCGGCAGTAGCAGTGAGGGTGAGCGGCTTGGAAGTAACAGGAGGGGCACTCGTACTCGTAGCCGAGGCACGCAGGGTAGCCGTAGCCCCATCGGGCGTAGCTCCGCGTGGGAAGCGCACCATCAGGGTAAACGTACCGGCGCTACCGGGCGCAATATCATCAGTAAAAGTCCATGTCGCCGTGGTAGGGCTATAGGTAGCATCGGTATCACCACTCAGATCCAGCACCTGCACATCCTGCACCGCTTGGCTCAACTCGGGAGGGATCGGCACCGAGACAACCACATCATCACAGGAGGTGTTATAGATGGACGAACAGCTATAGTCCACCTTAATCACCGCCCAGTCGCCACTACCCACCACAGGCGTAGTGGTACTGAGGCGCACATCGAGCGTGGCAGTGGGAGCCTGGGCCAGTGCCAAGCCACTCGGCAGCAAGGTCAGGATGATTACTGCAATGATGAACAGAGAGATGGGTAGGGAGTAGCGCATGCGTGGAGCCATAATGATGCCTTAGGGGTGATACGTGCTTCTTGTAGTACCAGGGCCGCGAGCATGAACAAGATCAAAATATCAGTGCTACAAAACTTAGTAGGAATACAGCGGGCAGAAATAGGCCGTATATAGCGGCATCTCTCAGGATACACTCATAATGTACCCGTGTGTGTGTCAACTGCGTATCATATGCGTGTTTCATACAACTCGCATAGGTATCAGCGTAGCTAGTAGGTTGGGTTATTGTACTATAACATCACAGACATTATGTACGGGTGCGACGTAACGTCGGTACTGCTGGCGAATCCGGGAGCAAGGACAAGATGCCCTCGCTCCCGGATTCGCCAGCGGTATCGTGCAAAGTCTTTGGGGCTGCGCCCCAAGCCCCATTTTTGTTGTTTTATAGCGGCTACGCCGCCATAAAACAACAAAAAATATCTTCGGGGGCGACGAAGCCGCATAGGCATTCGATTACACCTGAAGGTAGCACCGGCTTCCAGCCGGTCAGTAGTGTATCGTGACCAGCGAGAAGCCGGTGCTACCGTCGGAATGTGTAGGGGCGCGTCGTGACGCGCCCACGGGATGCGCCGCTACGGTGGGACGCCACGGGAGCAGGTGGGGCACACGGGCTGGGCGCATCGCGATGCGCCCCTACACGGTTTTTCTTCACCGCATGCCAATGGGGCGTAACCGTCTCCCTATCCTCCTCGCGCTGGCTTCGACAGGCTCAACTTCGGCAGGCTCAACTTCGGCAGGCTCAGTTACCGCCAGCGGAGATGCTCGGTGGCTGAGCTTGTCGAAGCCACCGGCGGGGTAGTTGGTGCAAGACTCTACGCCACATCCATTATGTACATACACCATGCCTACTTTTGGACAAATAAAGTACAAACCGGAACGATTCACCCATGGAGTACCGGGCATTGTCACGCTGATCGGAGCCGTAGGCGGAGCGAAGTATACGAGCGTCCCGGTCGGGGATGCGACGCAGAACGCCGGGACGCTTCGCCGCGCTCAGCGTGACACAACCGCGAAATTCCATTCCGATACCTTGGCTGTTTTCTTAGCTTGAGTGCTATAGGGCGCGTCACGACGCGCCCCTACGCACGTTCGAAGGAGCACCGGCTTCTAGCCGGTCACGATGCGCCGCCGACCGGCTGGAAGCCGGTGCTACTTTCGGGCGTAACCGAACGCATATCCGGCGCAGCCGCCCCCGCCCTCATCTTTATTGAACCTGTGCAACGTTTTCCTTCAGCACACGAACGAATTGCTTTTATAGCTAAACTATCTTAACATTCTGTCAAGTTACATAGTAAATATAGCATCACAATGAGGTTCTCATTTTACACTCATAAACCAACCATGACATATCATACCAAGATTTTAAATATCAAGTGCTTGCACGGCTTTTGTAGATATTGAAGGTTTAGGGGCGCTATGCTATACTCCGCGCACAATTGAGATTGCCATAGAAATCAATGAAGAGAGGCTCTTAATGGCTGCGGTGCGGATTATCATCAAGACGATCCAGCTAGCGATTACGCGGGTGGGGGCGGGTTGGATGTTTGCGCTACTCACCTTCAACTTCAATCGGGTGGCAATTGGCGATTTGGAAGCAGTTGCGGTGATCGTCACCTCGCTGATCGGTTTGCACCACTTCATCTCCTTCCTCTACCCCTACTGGGGGCGTCTATCGGATCGGAATCCCATTTTGGGCTTCCGGCGCAGCCCCTACATTCTGCTCAGTGGCATATTGGCCTCGATCCCGATGCTCTTCCTGCCCTCGATTGCAGTTGGCTTGGGTGAGAAAAGCCTCGTAGCAACAATTGAAGCCTTCTTCCTGATTGCCTTCTTCGGGATGGCGATGGCGATGAATGGCAGTTCCTCCAACGCCCTGATTGCCGAGGTCATTCCCGAAAAGGCGCGTGGGGGTGCGGTGGCGGTGGTGTGGGCGGCGGTGATTGTTAGCGGCATCGGCTCCTCGATTGTCTCGCAGATAATCATGCCCCACTATACACCGGAGGCGATGCAGCACCTCTACAACCTAACCCCGTTTGTGGTGTTGGGCACGATGATCATCGGCCTGATCGGGGTAGAACCACGCATCACCAAGGAGGAGCACGCCAAACTGATGGCGGCGCAGCCCGCCGAGACCGACTCGCCGTTGGGGACACTGCGGGTGGCGGCACGCATTATGGGTGAGAATACCCAGGCGCGCAGCTTCTTCTTCTACGTGTTGCTGGGCATTATGGGCATCTTCTTGCAGGATGCCATTCTTGAACCCTTTGGTAAGCAGGTCTTTGATATGCCCCAGAAGCAGACGGCTGCCTTCCAACAAGCATGGGGAGCCGGGGCACTGTTGGGCATGTTCGGGATCGGCATGCTCTCCAACTTCTTCCCGATTGCCAAGAAGACCATTGCCTCGATTGGGGGAGTTGGCATTGCGATTGCTCTGGCGGTGATCGCAATTTCTAGCCTGACTCACCAAGCAGCATTGATTACCCCTGCATTGTTGCTGATGGGGCTAGCGATTGGCTTCTTTAATGTTGGCAGCCTCTCGATGATGATGGAGATGACCATCGTAGGTCAGGCCGGACTCTACATGGGAATGTGGGGGATGGCACAGGGCCTCGGTAATGGTTTCGCCAATGTGGTCAGTGGGGCACTCGTCACCGTGCTGATGGAGCAACTCGGTGTGAGCTACAGCCTGGGCTACGCCATGATCTTTGGCTTCGAGGCCATGCTGATGGTCGGTGCTGTCTTCATTCTGCGCGGCGTGAGCGTGCAGGAGTTTAAGGGTCTCAGCCGCCGCGATGTCTCAACCGCACTTGCAATGGATACCGCAGGATAGACGCTCTATGATGTATACCGAAGATCAACTCGCTCGCCGTGCCCGTTCGAAGTGGACGAAGGTGCAGATCATTCTGGCACCGATCCAGTTTGTGGCCTTTCTGATCAGCTTTGGGCTGGTGATCTACTACTTGGCCACGGGCGAAGGCCACATGGCCGCGACGATCAGTATCTGGATCAAGATCGCGCTGATCTGGGCGCTCACGATTACGGGCATGCTGTGGGAGTACGACATGTACGACCACTACTTCATGGCAAAGGAGTTCTTCTGGGAGGATCTGGGCAACCTGATTGCGATCATCACCCATAATGCCTACTTCGTAGCGCAGTGGATGGGAGCCAGTGATCGTACCGTGATGTGGGTGATGGTCTTTGCCTATGTCACCTACCTCTTTAATGCGGCACAGTTCTTGGTGCGTGGTGTTCGTTCTGCCCAACAGCGCAGTGCGCTCAAGCGAGCCGAGGCAGCGACCACATCAATGCAGAGCTAGTAAGGACGGCACGCTTATGCCGATCAAATCTCGTGCGGTGGTCATTCCTCGGCGCAATGTCGTTGAGTTACGGACTGTCCAGGTGACGGAGCCGCGTGCTGGGGATGTGCTGATCCGCACCGCCTATACCTCAATCAGTGCCGGGACGGAGCGGATGCTGCTTGATGGCCGCTTGCCCCAGCCACAGTTGCTCTTCCCGGTAGTGCCGGGGTACGAGACGGTGGGGCAGGTGATCCAGGTGGGCAAGAAGGCGCCCAAGGATCTGCTCGGTCAGTGGGTCTATATCGGTGGTGCCCGCTGCTTCCAGGGGGTCAACCCAGCCTGGGGTGGGCAGAGCGAGTTTATCAGCGCCGAAGCGGAACGGGTCATCCCACTCGGCACGATCAATCCGTCCGATGGGGTAATCCTGGCGCTGGCCGCAACCGCCCTGCACGGCATCAATGTGGCCAACATCCGGCCTACGGATCGGGTCTTGGTGCTAGGCCAAGGGATCGTGGGTCAGTTAGCAGCGCGTCTGGCGCGGTTGGCGGGAGCCAGCTTTGTAGCCGTTGCCGACCGAGTAGCGGTGCGATTGGCACACTCGCAGGCCGATCAGGTGGTGGATATTAACCGCGAGCTGCTCGATGAGGCGATCAGTGATGCCAACATCAACGTACTGATCGAGGCCACCGGCTCGATGACGGCGCTCTCTGGGGCGTTACCGCTGCTGGCCAACCATGGGCGAGTGCTGCTACTGGGCTACTACGACACCATGAATCTGCCCTACGCACCGCTCTTCATGCGCGAGGCACAGATCCTGATCGCCCGCGAGTGGCAGTTTGGCCCCGATGGCGATCTGCCACGGGTACGCGACATGCTCGCTTCGGGTGAGTTGGATGTGCAAGGACTACTGACCCATCGAGTACCACTGGATCGCATCCAGGCCGCGTATCGGCTCGCCTTTGAGGATCCGGCCTGCCTCAAGGTGGTGGTGGAATGGCCGCAACCAGAGACCGAGGGCTAGAAGCGAGAACTCTATGGCGCGTACATCTCCGTCGGCTCGCATGATCGCCGTCTATGGCAAGGGCGGCATGGGCAAGTCCTTCTTCACCACCAACCTGGTCAGTAAGTTGGCGCTGCTCGGCAATCGGGTACTGCAACTCGGCTGCGACCCCAAGCATGACAGTTGCAACGCCCTGTTTGGGGGCGTGAGCCTACCCACGCTGGGCGATGTGTGGCGCGGCTATAAAGCTGAAGGCCGCGAGGATGCGCTACAGGTTGAGCATGTGGTCTTTAAGACCACGATCATGGATGGGGCAGCTACCGTCTACGGCTGTGAGATCGGGGGGCCGGAGGTAGGGCGCGGCTGTGGTGGGCGCGGCATCACCTTTGGCTTCGACATGCTGGAGAAGTTTGGGCTTAGCCAGTGGGCACTCGATTATGTGGTGATGGACTTCTTGGGGGATGTGGTATGTGGTGGGTTTGCCACCCCACTCTCGCGCTCGCTGGCCGAAGAGGTGATCATCCTGTGCGGGAATGATCGCCAGAGCCTCTACGCAGCCAACAACATCGCGAGTGCGGCCAAATACTTCGCCAGCATGGGCGGGCGCACCCGCCTGGTGGGTCTCGTCGTCAACCGTGATGATGGCAGTGGGGTTGCGGCACGCTTCGCCGAGCGTATCAACCTGCCCGTATTAGCGACGATCCCGTTGGATCGCAAGATCCGTGAGATGGCCGATGCCTGCAAATTGGCACTCGTAGATAGTGACTTCGACACCATCTTTGACCGGTTAGCCCATCAAATCATTGATCGCAGCCTGCCAACGGTAGAGATGGAACAAGTACGCCCATTGGCGTATGACGAATTCCTCAGCGTCTTTGGGGCTGAGGAACCAGACATCACCCCGGCAGGGGCGAGTAGTGCGGAACTCTTTGGTGGACAGACCAGCAGTGTGGCGATAGCCAGCGAAGAGCCAACGACGGCAGTACTGTTTGATGCCCCAACCGGGCGGGTGGCGGCGCGCTTGCTCCAAGAGTTGGGGCTATACGTCACCGAAGCGAACCACGACCCGAAAAAGGGCATGACCGTAACGATAGACGGGCATACAACCATCTGCTTTGGTGATGAACGCGAGTTGGACAGCAAGATGGCCATTCTGGCCGCGTTGCAGAAATCGGGCGAGAGCTATCGTTATGTTGATTTGCGCCGTCCGGCCAGCCCGCTCTATCGTTAAGGAAGAGGTGAGCTATGGCGCTCCAGATACGCCCTCAAACCAGTCAGATCGAGTATATCCGTGCCCCGTGGCATTTGCGCGTGCGCTGGTGGTTGGTTGCTCGTTGTTGGGCTTTCAGCCATAGTTTGACTGAGTCATCGGGTATTGAAGTACCCGATCTGGTCAATCCACTCTGGCGGAGGTAGGGGGGCAGGGATGCGGCGCGGGGCTTCGACAAGCTCAGCCACCGCGCCGCTGGCTGAGCTTGTCGAAGCCATGCGGCGCATCCCAAGGCTTTTTCGTGCTAACAAAAAAGATCTTCGGGGGCAGCTTCGCTGCCCCGCCACCCCGCAGGGAAGCTATTCCAACCCATTGCCGACATGTGGTAGAATAGAGCCAGAAATTCCAAGTACGGCAAGACATAAAGATGCGTGAAGGATTCATACCCCATACGTCGCTCTGACGTTGGAGTACCACCAGGAGTAAGCTATGCCAAGCGGTCTCGGTGAAGCCACGCAAATGATCGGTCCAATCGCTCCTGCGTTGATGTGTTGGATCACATTCTTGGGTACGGTCATTGCGTTGGCACTAACATTTTTGTGGACGAACATCACTGCATTTGCCCGTCGCACCCGCGATAAGGAACGCAAGCCAGCAGCCGGTACAGTGACAAAGACCCCTTCTAATAATTGGTAACGGCTCTGCCCGCATCTGGTAGGTAGCGTGGGAACTGCCCCGCGCCCGATGCAAGGGCTCTGGAGGGGCATGTGCCTCCAGAGCCCTTGGTTCGTGCGATTTGGCTCTTTGGCTGATCGCTATGAGTAATTTCTATGTCGAAAGAGACACTTGAGACGCCGCCGCAGGCGTCGCCCAATGGGACTGCACCCACCCCGAACGCCCCCGTTCCTCCGTATCCGTTTACTGCCATCGTTGGTCAGGAAGAGCTGAAGCTGGCTCTGCTGCTGTGTGTGGTCAGCCCGACGATTGGTGGTGTGATGGTTATGGGTCATCGTGGTACAGCCAAGAGTACGGCTGTGCGCGCCCTAGCCGCGATGCTACCGCCGATCAAGGCGGTGGCCGGTTGCCCCTACTCGTGTGCGCCTGAGCGCACCGCTGGCCTGTGCGAGCGATGCACCAGCCCTGAGGGAAAGAAGGCTCCGGTAAAGGCGACGACCGTCACCATTCCCGTGCCAGTTGTTGACCTGCCGCTCGGTGCGACGGAAGATCGCGTCTGTGGTACGCTCGATATTGAGCGCGCCTTAACCCAGGGCGTCCAGGCATTTGCGCCGGGTCTGCTGGCGCGTGCCAACCGTGGCTTCCTCTATATTGACGAAGTGAACCTGCTCGAAGACCACCTAGTAGACGTGCTGCTTGACGTGGCTGCGAGTGGTACCAACGTGGTGGAGCGTGAAGGTATCAGCATCCGCCACCCGGCGCGCTTTGTGCTGGTAGGTAGTGGCAACCCCGAAGAGGGCGACCTGCGGCCGCAGTTGCTCGACCGCTTCGGTCTGCATGCGCGCATTACCACCATCACCGAGGTGGAGGAGCGGGTTGAGATCGTGCGTCGCCGCCGTGCCTATGATGCAGATCCCTTTGTCTTTGCCGCCAACTGGGAGAAGGAGACGGCCAAGCTCCAGCGCAAGATCAAGGGCGCCCAGAAGCGATTGCCGGATGTGGTACTGCCCGAATCGGTACTCTACAAGATTGCCGAGCTGTGCGTGAAGCTGGAGATTGACGGCCACCGTGGTGAGTTGACCCTCAGCCGCACGGCAACGGCACTGGCCGCCTTTGAGGGGCACAACGAGGTCAAGCTTGATGACGTGCGGCGCATTGCGATCCTCGCCCTGCGTCACCGCCTGCGCAAGGATCCCTTGGAGACCCAGGACGATGCGGTGCGGATCGAGCGGGCAGTGGAAGAAGTGCTAGCGTAAATGGGGCATGGGCGGGCATCATGATCTGGTGTCCGCCCATGGTTCATGCGCACGAGGTGTTTCGTGAAAGCTACGCATACGACTCTGCCCTTTTCTGCGCTGGTGGGCATGGAGACGGCGCGGCAGGCACTCTTGCTGCTGGCGGTTGATCCGCTACTGGGGGGTGTAGTGGTTGCGGCCGGGGTTGGCACTGGGAAGAGCACCCTGGCACGCAGTTTCTCGCGCCTCTTCGGGATGGCAACGGATGGCCCGCCGCCGCCCTTTGTGGAGTTACCAGTAGGGGTAACGGAAGATCGCTTGTTGGGTGGCCTCGATCTGGAAGCCACGTTAGCACGTGGGGAGCGGGTGTTGCGCAGCGGTCTGTTGGCACGCGCCGATGGTGGCCTGCTCTATGCCGATGGGGTAAATCTGCTGGATGATAGCACGATCAACCATCTGCTCTCGGCGCTTGATAGTGGTGTAGTGCGCGTCGAGCGTGAGGGATTGAGTGTGGTTGAGTTGTCGCGCTTCGCGCTGATTTCAACCTATGATCCGGCTGAAGGCCCGCCTCGGCGTCACCTGATGGATCGCGTGGGTCTGATTGTGGCCCCGATTGGACAGGCTCCGGCACGTTCACGTGCTGAGGTGGTGCGGCGCAACCTAGATGCTGATGCAGTTGCGCGGCTCAAGTCGAAGGCCAAGATTCGGGCTGCAGCACAGGCCGAGAACCCCTATGATGACGAGGAGTCGCTCTTGGCAGCCACGGTGATGGCGGCGCGTGAGTTGCTTCCCTCGGTCAAAATTAGTGATCACTACCTGACCCAGATCAGTCAGGCTGCTTTGGCGTTGGGGGTGGAGGGGCATCGGGCGGACATCTTCGCGGTGCGAGCGGCGCTGGCTTCGGCGGCGCTGGTTGGGCGCGAGGAGGTAAACGAGGAGGATCTGGAGCGAGCGGTGCGGTTTGTGATGGTGCCACGTGCCACACGTGCTCCGGAGTTTGAGCCGGAGGAGCAGCCAGAGCAGGAGCAGCCACCACCGCAGGAGCAGGAGCAGCCTCCACCACCGAATAACGAGGATAAGCCGGATGATGAGGAGCAGGAGGAGGAGCCACCACCACCACCAGAGGATGATCTGACGGTGGAGGATCTGGTGCTCTCGGCGTTGGATGCCGAGGTGCCACCTGATGTGCTCTCGACCCCGTTTAGTATCCGTCGCAGTGGGCGTAGTGGCTCACGCGGTAACACCTCTGGCAACCGTGGGCGGCATATCCGCTCCATCCCTGGGTTGCCGGGGCAGGGGCGCTTGGATGTGGTGGCGACACTGCGCTCCGCCGCGCCCTGGCAGAACTCGCGCCAGTCGGAGATTGAACGCCAACTGCTCGAAGGTCGCCGTCGGGCGGCTGAGCGCGAGGCGCGTATTCGGCTCCGCGCCGATGACCTGCACATCAAGAAGTTCCGCAGTAAGGCCGGGACGCTCTTCTGCTTTGTGGTTGATGCGAGTGGCTCGATGGCGCTACACCGTATGCGTCAGGCCAAGGGTGCGGTGAATGCGCTGCTTCAGCAGGCGTATGTCCACCGCGACCATGTCGCGCTGCTTGCCTTCCGGGGAGAGCGTGCCGATCTGCTGCTGCCACCATCGCAGAGCGTCGAGTTGGCCAAGCGGGCGCTAGATGTCTTGCCGACGGGTGGCGGGACGCCACTGGCGGCGGCGTTGCTCTCGGCATACCAAGTGGCAGAGCAGGCGCGCTCGCGGGGTATTCACCGCACGACGCTGGTGCTGATCACCGATGGCCGCCCAAATGTGCCCCTCCAGCCCATGCCGGGTCAGAGCAAGGAGGAGCGCATGAACCAGGCACGCACCGAGGTGCAGACCCTGTGTAATCGGCTCAAGTCGGCGGGGATTGGCGCAGTGGTGATTGACACCCAGCGCAGCTATGTCTCGCGGGGTGAGGCGCAGCAACTGGCAGCGTGGTTAGGTGGGCGTTATGTCTACTTACCACAAGGCCGCGCTGACCAGATCGCCAACGCGGTGATTGACGCGAGTAGTAGCGAGTCGTAGTTTTGTGGTCTGCGTTGGCGGTAGGGGCGGCTGATAGCCGCCCCTATCCTATTTTCTAGCAAACATATGATCGTCTATATTGCCTACCCGACCAGTCTGACGCTGCAATCGGCTAATGCCCTACAAACCTACACCACGCTGCGCGAATTGCGGGTGCGTCGGCCAGATACGCGGGCCTTTATTCCGCGTTGGGGGCGTGAGGCGAGCCGGTTTGAGGAGGTGGAGGCGTGCCACCTGCCCCGGCCCGCGATTGGCAAGCTCTCGCGGCTCTACAAGAGCACGCTGCTCTACTACCTGGAGCATAGCGCCTTCGCCCTGATGACGGCACTGATGCTGGCACCCCAAGCGCACCAGATCGAAGCGGTCTATGTGCGGCAGGTGATCTGTGCGGCGTGGTGGGCGGGGGTGTACGGGCCACTGCTGGGCGTACCGGTCATCTATGAGGCGCACGACCTAGAGGCGCGCAACCCCTCGCGGGCAAAAGAGCGGTGGGCGGAAGGACTGTTACACCTGATAGATCGGGTGGCACTGACCCGTTCGGCGGCGGTGGTCTCGTTAACCGAAGACTTTCGGCGCTTGGTGAGCCAGATCGGCTGGCGGCGGGCAGATGAGGTCTATGTTGTACCGGATGCGTATGACCAGACGCTCTTTGGGCCACAGGATCGGGCGGCATGTCGGGTGGCGCTGGGGCTACCGGCGCATGCGCCGCTGATCGCCTATGCGGGGATGACCTTTGCACACCGCTGGTTGGATGGGTTGGTGGCGGCGGTGCAGAATCTGGTGGCGGAGCACCCGAATGTGGTACTGGTGTTGGTGGGAGGGCGCGAGGCGGAACGCGCCGCGTTGCGTGAGCAAGCTACGGGGTTAGGCTGGGAGATCTGGGAGGGGGAGGGCGAGCTAGTGGCGCATGCGGAGCGACCGACGTTGGGGATCTTAGCCCCCCGCCCACAGACCGAGGTATTGACGGTGCTGGGGGCCGCCGATGTGTTGGCCATCCCCGACACGGTGACGGATGTGACCGCATCGCCGCTCAAGCTCTTCGAGTACATGGCGCTGGGGCAGCCGATTGTGTTGCCGGAGATGCCCGCGTTGGCCGAGATCATCCCGCCCAGCCTGAGCCACACCTTCCCCCGGCGCGATCTGGGCGGGCTGACAGCAGCGTTAGGGGCGGCATTAGCAGCCAGAGATGATCGTGGGGCAAACGCAGCGCGACGGGAACTCGCCACCGACCACACCTATGCGCGGCGCGCCGAGCGGATTATCGAGGTGGTGGGGACGGTGGGGCGGCTGCGCCGCCCCACCGCCCACCAAACGTAAACTTGGGACTGCGCCCCAAACCCGCTTCTTTCTGGGATAAACCAGTTGCCAAGCGTGCTATAGTTGAAGAGAACAAGCATGTGTTGGAGGGGAGTATGCCTGAAATAGAACAGGTAGAAGAACCTGTCGCGCTACTCCTAGCGCTGAACGACCATGTGGTTCAACCATCTACGTTCTCGCTACGCGGCACGGTAATAACGATTGGGCGCGGTTCGGATTGTGATGTGGTCGTGCAGCGGCGTGAAGTTTCACGGCGCCATGCACGGATTGAGCGGGTGGGGATACGTTACCTATTGATTGACGAAGAGAGCGCCAACGGCACATACGTGAATGGCCGGTTGATCAGTGCGCCCCACACCCTGGACAATGAAGATCTGATTGGTCTGGGTAGTAGTGCTTCGATCATCAAATTTGTTGATCCACAGGACACCTACG
>RRYU01021407.1_pt1 | contig 24351 bp, 37 predicted proteins | sample 2162651 | NCBI WGS metagenome assembly RRYU01 (sample SAMN10267283, study PRJNA491782) | microbial mat metagenome | isolation source: biomat in the production well | place: Japan: Minami-Kanto gas field, natural gas well KTG3 | collected 2017-06 | reverse complement strand
TTTTTTCTTTCGATAGAGGGAGTTTTGAAAATGGAAGAAAGCTTTCTTTTGCCGGTTTTGCGGTAGGGCTGTTGCTTGCGGGTACGGGCTTTTCCGGCCTGAAAAGATTGCGGAGGGGTAAATAAGTTCCGGGAGTTGCAAGGAGTGAAAAAAATCCTGTTTCTATGCATGAATTTTCCCCCGATGATGACAGAGGGGTCGTCGCGGGCGTTCAAGTTTGCCTTTTCTCTTCCTGCGCTTGGATGGGAGCCGGTTGTTATAGCGTTTCATTCGGTTTCGGGGGAACCGGTTGAACGGTTTCCCTTTGAGGTTCATTATGCAGGGAGTGAATTTTCCGGAAAGAAGGAAGATTCCGGACAGTTGTTCCGGTATGTGCACGGACTGCCTCAGAAAAAGCGTTCTTTTCGGAAGCTTGCACCGGGGGCACGGTTACACGGCGACGCCGGGGAAAACGGCTGGGAGAAAAAGGCCGCCGCTCTGGCTGAGCAGGTTCTGCAGAACAATCCCGATATCGAGATGATATACGCCCAGGCGCCTCCGTTCGCCCCCCACCGCCTCGGCCTTGAACTTTCCGCAAAATATCATCTCCCGGTCATGTTCGACTGTATCGCATCGTTTGCCGTTGACAAACAGGAAATGACCATCATGCACTCCGGTCACTGTGTTACCATGCCGTCAAGGGTGATGAAAGAGTTCTTTCTGCAAAAATATCGAGGCAAGCTTTTCCATGAAGATATTTCTATCGTCAGGAACGGCTATGATCCGGAGATTTTCGGTACTCTTGATCCGGAACGGGAAGCAAGCGCACTGATGCGTTGCGTCTTTCATATCGAGATGGCTGAAGGGGACGATTTGAAGAATTTTTTTTCCGGACTTTCGGCTTTTGTGGAATCGCAGCAGGTTGCAAGAGGCTTTTTTTCGCTCGCGTTTACCGGTTCGGGGTCCGGAGGTATCGGGCGTTATCTGAAAAAATACGGGCTCGGGGATCTTGTTGACACCGCTACCGTCTGCTCCCACAGGGAAGAGCTGGATCTTTGTATGCTTGCTGATATATACTGTGTCGTGCTCGGCAAGGTTGACGGTCATGAATTTTTTGTGCCGGAAAGGCTCTACGACGTTATCGGAATGGGCACATCGCTTGCCGGTGTGTTGCCGGATGGCCTGGCGAAACAGATCATTCAGGAATCAGGCGGCAGAACTGCGTCAATAGAGATGCCCGGGAGCATTGTGGATTTTCTGCAGGATACCCTTTATCTCTGGCGTTCGGGCCAACTGCCGGTTGTTTCCGGTACCGTGGCTGAAAACTACAACTTCCGTTCGGTCATGCAGGAGTTTCTCAGAGAGATGGCTACCAGACTCCCTTTGGCCTGAGCTTCATTCGGCCTGAAAATATTTCCCTCTAAAGCCACAAAAAATGTGGCTTCTGTTTTTGTATTTTATGGATAAATATTTTACCTTGGTGGTCCTTATCGATTTTATGATTGATTCAGACTTTGAACGTCTACGTTTAACCAAAAGAATAGAAAAGAGTTTACACTATGCCGACGATTCAGCAGCTTATCAGGCGCGGTAGAAAAACCAAAGCGTCGAAAACAGCGTCACCGGCTCTTGAGAAGTGTCCGCAGAAGAGGGGTGTTTGCACCCGTGTGTACACGACAACGCCGAAAAAACCTAACTCTGCGCTCAGAAAGGTTGCTCGTGTGAGGTTATCCAACAAAATCGAGGTGACCGCCTACATTCCGGGGGAAGGTCATAATCTGCAGGAGCATTCCATTGTGCTGATCCGTGGCGGAAGAGTCAAGGATCTTCCGGGCGTTCGCTATCACATTGTGAGGGGTTCGCTGGATACGTCCGGCGTTGCTGATCGCAGAAACGGGCGTTCAAAGTATGGCGCCAAGCGCCCGAAAGAGGGTGCTGCCAAATAATCGAATCTTTTAATTTCTGACTTCTACTATGAGTAAGAAAGTTGTATACAGCGGTGTCAGGCCTGATCTGCGTTTCGGGGACGAAAGTGTTTCGAGGTTGATAAATGCGATTATGCTTGACGGGAAGAAAAATGTGGCGGCGAAGATAGTGTACGGCGCGATGGATATTATTGCCGAAAAGATGAAGGACGAAGAGCCGCTCGAGGTGTTTCGCCGTGCCTTGTCGAATGTCGCTCCGCTTGTGGAGGTTCGCAGTAAGAGGGTCGGTGGGGCAACCTATCAGATTCCTATGGAGGTGCAGTCGTCAAGGCGTGAGGCTCTGGCGTTCCGCTGGATCAAGCAGTTTTCTGTGCGTCGCGGAGGACGGTCCATGGCTGAAAAGCTTGCTGCCGAGCTGATGGATGCTGCGAGCGAACAGGGTGCTTCGGTGAAAAAGCGGGACGAGGTGCATCGTATGGCGGATGCGAACAAGGCGTTTGCGCATTTCAGGTTTTAATAAATTTATTAACGGGCGAAGATTAATTTCATGGCACGGCAAGTTGGATTAGCGAATGTTCGCAATATCGGTATAATGGCTCATATTGATGCCGGTAAGACGACGACCACAGAGCGTATTTTATATTATACCGGTCGTCTTCACAGGATGGGCGAGGTTCATGACGGCGGTGCTACAATGGACTGGATGGAGCAGGAAAAGGAGCGTGGTATCACGATTACCTCTGCTGCGACAACCTGTTTCTGGGTGCCGAAAAGCGGCAACTTCGAGGATCTGAAGCATCGTATCAATATTATCGATACGCCGGGTCACGTTGACTTTACCGTCGAGGTGGAGCGTTCGTTGAGAGTGCTTGACGGTGCGGTTGCGCTGTTCTGTGCTGTCGGCGGTGTGGAGCCTCAGTCGGAGACTGTCTGGCGCCAGGCCAATAAATACAATGTGCCGAGGGTGGCGTATGTGAACAAGATGGATCGGGTCGGCGCGAACTTCTTTGATGCGGTCAAGGCTATCAAGGAGCGTCTCGGTGCCAATCCTGTTCCGGTCCAGATCCCTATCGGTCAGGGCGAAATGTTTGCCGGGGTTGTAGATCTTATCCGTATGAAGGGTGTTATCTACGACAAAGAGGATGGCAGTACCTACGAAGAGGTCGAGATTCCTCATGATCTGGAGAGCGAAGCGAAGCACTGGCGAATCAATATGCTTGAAGCTGTTTCAGAGCTGGATGAAACGCTTCTCGAAAAATATCTCGAAGGCGAGGAAATTACTGAAAGCGAGGTTCGGAGGGTGTTGCGTGAGGCTACGCTCGCCGGGACCATTATTCCTGCGTTGTGCGGGTCTTCGTTCAAGAACAAGGGTGTTCAGTTTATGCTTGACGCGGTGATCGAGTACCTTCCTTCGCCGGTCGATGTCGGTGAGGTTGCGGGTCATCATCCTTCCGACGACAAGGAGATCAGCCGTCAGCCGAAAGACGAAGAGCCGTTTGCGGGTCTTGCGTTCAAGATTGCGACCGATCCGTTTGTCGGTAAGTTGACCTTTTTCCGGGTGTATTCCGGGGTTCTGAGCGCCGGCAGTTATGTGCTGAATACGGTTACCGGAAAGAAGGAGCGTATCGGCAGGCTGATGCAGATGCATTCCAACAAGAGAGAAGATCGTGATGCTGTGTATGCAGGAGATATCGCTGCAGCTGTCGGTTTGAAGGATGTCAAGACGGGAGATACGCTTTGTGATACAGGCAAGCCTATCGTTCTTGAGAAGATGGTCTTTCCCGAGCCGGTTATCCAGATTGCGATCGAGCCTAAAACCAAGGTTGATTCGGACAAGCTGGGGATTTCTTTGTCAAAGCTTGCTGAAGAGGACCCGACGTTCAGGGTTTCCTCGGATGAGGAGACGGGTCAGACGCTCATTGCCGGTATGGGTGAGTTGCATCTCGAGGTGCTTGTTGACCGCCTGAAGCGGGAGTTCAAGGTTGAGGCAAATATCGGTCAGCCGCAAGTTGCCTATCGGGAAACCATCCGCGGTTCAGTTGAGCATGAAGGGAAGTTTGTCCGGCAGTCCGGTGGTAAGGGCCAGTTCGGTCTGGTTAATATCAAGCTGGAGCCGCTTGAAGAGGGTAAAGGGTACGAATTTGTTGACTCTATCAAGGGTGGTGCTATTCCGAGGGAATATATTCCGGCTGTATCGGCTGGTGTTCAGGAGGCGATGAAAGACGGTGTTGTGGCAGGTTATCCTGTGCAGGATGTCAAGGTGACGTTGTTTGACGGTAAATACCATGAAGTTGACTCGTCGGAAATGGCTTTCAAGATCGCAGGATCTATCGGTTTCAAGGGTGCTGCAAGAAAAGCCAACCCTGTTTTGCTTGAGCCGATTATGAAGGTGGAAGTGATTACGCCTGAAGAGTATCTGGGTGATGTGATGGGTGATCTTTCAAGCCGCCGGGGTCATATCGACGGTATGGGGGAGCGCGCAGGCGCGCAGTTTGTCAAGGCAAAGGTGCCGCTTTCCGAGATGTTCGGCTATTCGACTATACTGCGTTCGATGACTCAGGGAAGGGCGAATTATACCATGGAGTTTGAGTGTTACAATGAGGTGCCGAAAAATATTGCAGAGACTCTTCAGGAGAAAAAGGTTGCGGGTGATAGCGAGTAGTATGGATTATGATATACGAGTGTATTTTTTTCAAATAACAACAACAGTTAACCGATAGAGGGAGACAGATATGGCAAAAGAGGCCTACAAGAGGGATAAGCCCCATGTGAATATTGGTACCATCGGTCACGTTGACCATGGTAAAACAACGCTGACTGCAGCGATTACCTCGGTGCTTGCAAAGCAGGGTATGGCAGACCAGCGTGAATTCGGTGACATTGACAAGGCGCCGGAAGAAAGAGAGCGCGGTATTACCATTTCAACCGCTCATGTTGAGTATCAGACTGAAAAACGTCACTATGCGCATATCGACTGTCCCGGTCATGCCGACTATATCAAAAACATGATTACCGGTGCCGCACAGATGGATGGTGCTATCCTCGTTGTTGCCGGTACGGACGGACCTATGCCTCAGACACGTGAGCACATTCTGCTTGCCCGCCAGGTGAACGTTCCTGCGCTTGTGGTATTTCTGAACAAGGTTGATATTGCAGACCCGGAACTCCTCGAGCTTGTTGAGCTTGAGCTTCGCGAGCTTCTTTCCGAGTACGATTTCCCGGGCGACGATATTCCGATCATCAAGGGTTCGGCTCTGAAAGCGCTTGAGGGCGATGCGGAAGCTGAAAAAGCTATTGTCGAGCTTATGGATGCGGTTGACAACTACATTCCCGAGCCTGTTCGCGATGTTGACAAGCCGTTCCTGATGCCGGTTGAAGATGTGTTCTCCATTTCAGGTCGTGGTACTGTCGGTACAGGCCGTATCGAAAGTGGCATTGTCAAGATCAACGAGGAAGTCGAACTTGTCGGTATCAAACCTACCAAGAAAACGGTTGTTACCGGTGTCGAAATGTTCCAGAAAACACTTGATGAAGGTCAGGCCGGTGATAATGCAGGGCTTCTTTTCAGAGGTGTCGGCAAGGATGAAATCGAGCGCGGTATGGTTGTTGCCAAGCCGGGTACGATTACTCCTCATACCAAGTTCAAAGCAGAGGTCTATATCCTGAAAAAAGAAGAGGGAGGCCGTCATACACCGTTTTTCAACAACTATCGTCCGCAGTTCTATTTCAGAACGACTGACGTGACCGGTGCCGTTTCTCTTCCTGAGGGCGTCGAGATGGTCATGCCGGGTGATAACCTGTCTATCGACGTTGAGCTTATTGTGCCTATCGCCATGGATGAGAATCTGAGGTTTGCTATCCGTGAGGGTGGTCGCACTGTAGGCGCCGGTACCGTAACCCAGATTATCGAGTAAGGCGCGGATACTGTACGCAGTGGGGCGGGACATAGTAGCTCGCCCCTTTTTTATTCTAAACATTGAAAGAGGATTAAGACAAGTGGCTGTTCAGCAAAAGATCAGAATAAAGCTAAAATCCTACGATCATAGTCTGGTGGACAAGTGGGCCGTAAAGATTATCGACGTGGTGAAGCAGACGGATGCTATCATCTTCGGTCCTATCCCGTTGCCGACCAAAACTCATGTGTACACGGTTAACCGGTCTCCGCATGTTGACAAAAAGTCCAGAGAGCAGTTTGCTTTTTCATCGCACAAGAGGTTGATCGAGATTATTAACCCGACAGGCAGGACGATTGATATGCTGATGAAGCTTGAGCTTCCGAGCGGTGTGGATGTTGAAATAAAGTCTTAATGAAAACTGAAAAGCAAATCGGAAATGGCTGCGATTCTTGGTAAAAAAATAGGTATGACCAGCATATATGATGAGAACCGCGACGCGGTCCCATGTACGGTTATCCAGGCAGGCCCCTGTTTTGTCTCACAGGTCAAAACAACCGTCAACGACGGCTACGAGGCATATCAGCTGAGCATTGGCGAACGGAAGGAAGCTAAGGTTTCCAAGCCTCTGAGAGGGCATTATGCGAAGGCCGGCGTCGTTCCCGGTTACAAGGTTGTCGAGTTCGGTAAGGATGTTATGGGCGTGGAGCTTGAGCAGGGCAGTCCTGTAAGTGTAGAGATTTTCAACGAAGGAGATACCGTCGATGTTCGAGGCGTTTCCAAAGGCAAAGGCTTTGCCGGTGTTGTCAAACGTCATAATTTTGCCGGTGGTTCACAGACCCATGGTCAGTCGGACAGGCTTCGTGCTCCCGGTTCGGTCGGCGGTGCATCCGATCCGTCGCGTACCTTCAAGGGTACCAAAATGGCCGGGCGTATGGGTGGCAAGATCGTTAAAACGAGGGGACTGAAAATCGTGAAGGTAATACCGGAGTCGAATCTTTTGGTTATAAAAGGCGCTGTTCCGGGCGTGAAAAACTCGTATGTGCAGGTTGTTTCTTCAAACAAGTAAACGGTGACTACAGGGAAGCATGGAACTTAAAGTTTTAAATACAGGCGGCTCGGAAACCGGTGAGGTTGTAAAGCTGGTTGACAGTGTGTTTGGCGCTGAAGTGTCTGAGCAGGCCATGTATCTCGATGTTAAGTCCATCATGGCAAACAGGCGTCAGGGTACACATAAGGTTAAAAACCGTTCCGAGGTCAGGGGCGGCGGCAGAAAGCCATATAGACAGAAGGGTACCGGTCATGCCAGGCAGGGTTCTACCCGCTCGCCTCTGATGGTTGGCGGCGGATCTATTTTTGGTCCGGAGCCTCGCGATTACGGCCTGAAAGTGAACAAGAAAGTAAAGCGTCTTGCCCGGCGTTCAGCGCTGACAAACAAGGCCAGGGAAGGCGGTATTGTTGTGGTCGAGGATTTTGTGTTCGACCAGATCAAGACCAGACAGATGGCCGAGATTCTGAAAAATCTTGGTCTTGACAGTAAAAAGACATTGATGTTGATGTCTGAGCACAGCGATAACGTTGTCAAGTCGGGAAGAAATATTTCCTCGTTGAACGTTGTTGTTGCGGACAAGGCTTCGACATATGATATACTTGACAGCCAGACGGTGCTCATGCAGAAGACTGCGCTGAAAAAGATAGAGGAAACACTGGGTTAACTACAGTAGAGACAGCAAAAAAGAGGTGGTTATGAGAAATCCGTTATTGCAGCCCTGGCTAACAGAAAAAAGTACTCGTTTGACCGAGCAGGAAGGTCAGTACGCTTTCAGGGTGAAGGCGGCTGCCGATAAAACTGATATAAAAAGAGCGGTGGAAGAGAAGTTCGGTGTTGAAGTACGGTCGGTCCGTACTGCAAATTGTCTGGGAAAATCCAAAAGGCAATATACCCGTAAAGGGCTGATTGCCGGTAAGAAGACCAACTGGAAGAAAGCTGTCATCACGCTCAAGGAAGGACAGGTAATCGATTATTATTCCGGTTCGGCTGACCAGGGAGAAGAAAAGAAATCCAAATAAAGGTTAGACAATAGTTTACAATGGCGATTAGGAAATTAAGTCCAGTTACACCGGCATCAAGATATCTCTCTTATTCGGGATTTGATGAGGTCACAAAAAGCAAGCCTGAAAAAAGTCTGCTTGCTCCCCTGAAAAAATCAGGCGGAAGAAACCATGCCGGCCGTATCACCTCGAGACATAGAGGCGGCGGACACAAGCGTTTTTACCGTATCATCGATTTCAAGCGAAACAAGGACAATATTCCTGCAAAAGTTGCTGCGATCGAGTACGATCCGAACCGTTCATCCAGAATCGCGCTCTTGCATTATGCGGATGGAGAAAAGCGGTATATCCTTGCTCCAAAAGGGTTGCGGGTTGGCGACACGCTGCAGAGCGGTGAAAAAGTCGAGGTTAAAGTCGGCAACACCATGCCGTTGAAAAACATTCCGCTCGGTACCGATGTGCATAATATCGAGATGAAGAAAGGCAAGGGCGGTCAGATGGTGCGTTCCGCAGGAGCGTTTGCCGTGCTCGCAGCGAAAGAGGGTGATCATGCAACGTTGAAGCTGCCTTCCGGTGAGATTCGCAAGGTACGTATCGAGTGCCGCGCAACTATCGGCGGCATCGGAAATGTCGATCATGAAAATGTTATTCTCGGCAAGGCAGGAAGGAGCCGCTGGCTCGGTGTCAGGCCGCAGACTCGTGGTATGGCGATGAACCCTGTCGATCATCCGATGGGTGGTGGTGAAGGCCGGTCGAAATCAGGAGGTGGGCGCAAACATCCGAAGTCACCCTGGGGCCAGATTGCAAAAGGAATGAAGACCAGAAACAAAAAGAAGGCATCGGGCAAGCTGATCGTTCGGGGCCGTAACGCGAAATAAGAAGCGAAGCTAAAAAACAAGCAGAGAGGATTATGCCAAGATCACTGAAAAAAGGGCCGTTTATCGAAAGCAAGCTTGAAAAGCGCATACTCGATATGAACAGCAAGGGTGAAAAGAAAGTGGTGAAAACCTGGTCAAGAAGCTCGATGATATCACCTGATTTTGTCGGTCATACCATTGCCGTACATAACGGTAAAATACATATTCCCGTCTATGTCAGTGAAAACATGGTTGGGCACAAGCTGGGTGAATTCGCTCCGACGAGAACCTATCGTGGACATGCCGGCGGCAAGTCTGAAAAAGGCGGATCAGCACCAAGGAAAAAGTAAACAGAATAACGCGGAAAGGTTAAAGAGACATGCAAGCTAAAGCAATATTACGGCACACGCCGACATCGCCGAGGAAAATGCGCATTGTGGCGGGTCTTGTTCGCGGTAAGCAGGTTGACCAGGCAAAGGCGATCTTGTTGAACTCGACAAAGGCAGCATCCCGCAACGTAATGCAGACACTCAAGTCCGCGGTTGCAAACTACACCCAGAAAAACCCTGAGGAGAGGGCTGGTGACAACGACTTGTTTATCAAGGAGATTTTTGTCGATGAAGGACCGACAATGAAACGCATGCTTCCGGCTCCCATGGGCCGTGCGTACAGGATTCGCAAGCGTTCCAATCATCTGACGATAGTTGTCGACAAGGTTAATCCAGTATCATAAAAAAACAACAAGGAGCTAACATTGGGTCAGAAAGTTCATCCTACTGGATTCAGATTAGGAATTATCAAGGACTGGACGTCGAGATGGTATGATGACGGACCGGTAATTGCCGAGAAACTGAAGCAGGATCAGGTTATCCGGAACTATGTCAACACGCGTCTCAAGAAAGAGCGTGCAGGCGTTGCCAGAATTGTAATCGAGCGTACGACAAAGCATATCAAGATTAATATTTTTGCAGCTCGTCCGGGTGCGGTTGTCGGTAGAAAAGGTGAGGAGATCAACAACCTTTCACAGGAGTTGAACCGTATTACCGGCAAGGAAGTGAAGATAGATGTTGTCGAAGTTGTCAAACCGGAAGTTGAGGCTCAACTGATCGGTGAAAATATCGCATACCAGCTTGAAAACAGGGTTTCTTTCCGGCGTGCCATGAAGCAGGCAATTCAGCAGGCAATGAGAGCGGGAGCTGAAGGTATCCGTATCCGTTGTGCAGGACGGCTTGGCGGTGTCGAGATCGCCCGTGCCGAGCAGTATAAGGAAGGCAAGATTCCTCTGCATACCCTCCGCGCCAACGTTGATTATGCAAGTGTTACCGCGCACACCATTGCCGGGGCAATCGGTATCAAGGTGTGGGTGTACAAAGGCGAGGTTCTCGTTCAGCGCATCGATGCTGTTGAAGAGGAAGAGATGAAAAAGATCAGGGAGCGCAGAAGCGAGCAGCGGCCGAGAGGTGGTGGAGGCCGTGATTCCCGGAACAGACGGCGCCGCAGGCCGAAGAAAACCGCCTGAGGCAGAGAGAAAAAGAACGGCACCGCCCGGCAGCGTGAGCTGACTGTGGTGTCCAGAACTTTACAATCAGAAAAAGAATTGGAGTTGCCGGTATGTTAATGCCGAAGAGAGTTAAACATAGAAAAGTTCAGCGTGGCAGAATGAAAGGGAATGCGGGACGCGGGACAACCATCACATTTGGTTCATATGGATTGAAAGCTCTTGAGCCTGCATGGATCACCAGCCGTCAGATTGAAGCTGCCCGTGTTGCGATGAACAGATATATGAAGAGGGATGGAAAAATCTGGATAAGGATTTTCCCTGACAAGCCGGTTACGAAAAAAGCAGCTGAAACCCGTATGGGATCGGGTAAAGGTACTCCGGAGTTCTGGGTCGCGGTCGTGAAGCCCGGAAGGATCATGTTTGAAGCCGATGGTGTTCCTCAGGATGTCGCCACCGAAGCATTCAGGCTTGCAGCAAAAAAACTGCCGATCAAGACCAAATTCATTGTACGGCCTGATCTCGAAGGCTAATGAGATAAACAGACAGAGATATTTACCATGAAAAAGCATGAAATAGCAGCAATGAGCAAGCAGGAACTTGTCGATGGTATCAAGGAACTGGAAGACAGGCTTGCTGATCTGAGGTTTTATAAAGTTATTGAACCGCCGCAGAATCCTATGGTGTTTCGCAACTCACGCCGTGATATTGCGAAGATGAAAACACGATTGAGCCAGCTTGCGAAGCAGGAAGGCAGCGAGGCCTGAAGTGTGCGGAAAGAGGTTAAACAAAGAGAGAAACTTAAAATCGGGAAACTGCAATGACTAAAAGTGCAGAAGAGAGAAGTCGCAAAAAAAGCTGGGTAGGCAAAGTAGTCAGTGATAAGATGGACAAGGCGGTTGTCATTGTCGTTGAGCGCAGGGTTCAGCATCCGGTGTATAAAAAGTATTTCAAGAAGACCACGCGTCTAATGGTGCATGACCAGAACAACGAGGCAGGAGTTGGTGATATCGTCAGAGTGATGGAGTGCAGACCGCTCAGCAAGAAAAAAAGCTGCCGGCTTGTCGAAGTGGTTGAAAAGGCAAAATAAGCTCGATTTCCAATTTCATTTTTTAATAAAGGTTGAAGTACGATGATCCAGAAAGAGACAAATCTTGTTGTGGCCGATAACAGCGGCGCTAAAAAAGTTCGATGCATTCATGTATTCGGCGGTACAGGCAGACGCTATGCCGGTCTTGGGGATCAGATAATGGTTACCGTGAAGGCGGCTGTCCCCGGAGGTGTTGTCAAGAAGAAAGAGGTTACCAGGGCTGTCGTGGTTCGCTGTGCCAAGGAACAGAGGAGAAAAGACGGTTCGTATATTCGCTTCGACGAAAATGCTGTTGTGCTGCTTAATGCACAGGGTGAGCCTCGCGGAACCCGCATTTTCGGACCTGTCGCCAGGGAGCTGAGGGACCGGAAGTATATGAAGATTGTTTCGCTGGCCCCGGAAGTACTGTAAGGGTCGGAACGTTCAAGCGGGAGTAACTCAGCTGGTAGAGTCACAGCCTTCCAAGCTGTTGGTCGCGGGTTCGAGTCCCGTCTCCCGCTCACGGTTTTATGAAAATATATCTCCAGGATAAAACATGAAAACAGGTATTAATCAGGTTAAACTGCATGTAAAGAAAAACGATACGGTCGTTATCATTGCAGGAAATGACAAGGGGAAAACAGGTAAAGTGTTGAGAGTGTATCCTCATAAGAACAGGGTGATCGTCGAAGGGGTGAATATCAGAAAGCGTCATGTTCGTCCGTCACAGACACATCCCCAGGGAGCTATTATCGAGCGTGAATTTCCTATTCATGCCTCGAATGTGAAGAAGAGTTAACCAGTTTATGAATCACCGCGGGATGACCAAGACCATCCTGCTTAATGATAGAGAAGAAGATGCCAAAGAAGACAACCGAAAAACCGCAAAGCACCGATATCCCTAAGCCTCGTCTGGAGAGTGTATACAAGGAGACTGTTGTTTCCGCACTTGTCGAGAGGTTCAAGTATAAAAATATTATGATGGTTCCGAAGCTTTCAAAAATATCGATCAATATCGGTGTCGGTGAGGCAGCGGCAGAGCCAAAGCTGCTTGAAACAGCGATACAGGAGCTTGGACAGGTAACCGGTCAGAAACCCCAGATTCGAAAAGCGAGAAAAGCGATTTCAAATTTCAAGCTCCGTGAAGGGCAGGCTATCGGCTGCAGGGTTACCCTGAGAAAGAAATATATGTATGAATTTCTGGAAAGGTTTGTTACATTGGCCGTTCCGAGAATTCGTGATTTCAGGGGACTGAGTACAACCAGTTTTGATGGTCGCGGGAACTATACTGTAGGTGTCAGGGAACAGATTATTTTTCCTGAAATAGATATTGACAAGGTGCCGAGAATCCAGGGTATGGATATCAGTTTTGTGACAACAGCGAAAACTGATGAAGAAGCATTTGCGCTGCTCTCCGAGCTTGGTATGCCGTTTAGAAAAAAGAACAACTAATCAAGAGAAAAGATGGCGAAGAAAAGCGTGATCGCAAGAAACGAGAAAAGGAAAGCGCTCGTTGAGAAATATGCCGCTAAGCGTGAAGAGCTGAAAAAAGCCGGGGATTACGAGGCTCTCAGTAAACTTCCGAGAAACAGTTCTCCTACCAGAGTCAGAACACGCTGTGTGCTGACCGGAAGAGGACGTGGTGTGTATGAGAAATTCGGTCTCTGCCGCCAGATGTTTCGCAAGCTTGCTCTCGAAGGTAAACTGCCGGGAGTAAGAAAAGCAAGCTGGTAGCATGATCATGCGTCCCGAAGTGCTGCAAAAGAGTTCATTTTGAAAGTAATTAACAGTGTACTATGCCTGTAACCGATTCAATCGCCGACTATATTACCCGTATCAGAAACGCGGGTAATGCTAAAAATACAACTACGGATATACCGTATTCCAAGCTCAAGGAAAATGTTTCCAAAGTGCTTGTTGAGAAAGGCTACATCAAAGACTTCACGGTGATAACTTCCGAGCAGTTCCCGTTCATCAGGGTCCAGTTGAAGTATACCGATGACGGTTCGCCTGCAATCAAGGAGATTACAAGGGTCAGCAAGCCGGGAAGAAGAGTTTACAAAGGCAAGGATCTGAAAAAGTATCTGGGCGGCCTCGGGCTTTTTATTATTTCGACTTCGAAAGGGGTTGTTACCGATAAAGAGGCCAGAGAGCAGGGTATCGGCGGAGAAGTCCTGTTCCGTATTCTTTAATTAACCAGCCAAAGCGTTTAGGGAAATCATGTCAAGAATTGGAAAAATGCCGGTGAAGCTGGCAGAGCAGGCAAAGATTGAGATAAAAGATAACGTTATAACGGTTACCGGGCCTAAAGGCACGCTGCAGCAGAGCATGGTGCCAGAAGTTACCGTAGATATCAAGGACGAAAATATTACCGTTACCCGTGTTGACGAAAGCAAGCGTTCAAGGGCAATGCACGGTCTCTACAGAGTGCTCATCAGCAACATGGTCGAAGGAGTGACCAGCGGATTCAGCAAAAAGCTGCTCATCAACGGTGTCGGTTTTCGTGCAGAGAAGAAAAACGAATTTCTTGCGCTTACGCTCGGTTTTTCGCATATGATTTATTTCAAGGCTCCGGAAAACATCTCGATCGAGTGTCCTGACCAGACTTCCATCGTTATCAGTGGTATCGATAAAGCTCTTGTTGGGCAGGTTGCCGCTAAAATCCGTTCCTTCCGCAAACCTGAACCGTATCGTGGCAAGGGAATCAAGTACTCCGATGAGGTTGTACGCCGCAAGGAAGGTAAGGCAGCAGGCAAGTAATTCACGATATAAAGACTAGTAACTGTCAGGTAATAAAATTTCAGGATAAAGATAATGGGACAAGTCGTAAAAGTTGCGCACAGGCAGAAAATCAAGAAACGCAGCAAAGCCAGAGGACAGGGGACTGCAGAAAAGCCGAGACTTTGCGTATACAGAAGTTTGTCGCAGATTTATGCACAGTTGGTCGATGATGGTAAGGGTGCGACTCTTCTTTCTGTTTCCAGCATGTCGAAAGACAACAAGGAACTGAAAGGTTCAAAAACCGATGTCAGCCGTGCTATCGGGAAGCAGATAGGTGAAAAAGCCGTCGAGAAGGGGATTACAAAAGTGGTTTTCGACCGTAACGGGTTCAGGTATCACGGCAGGGTGCAGGCTCTTGCGGAAGGTGCCAGAGAAGCCGGACTGGTCTTTTAAAACAATACAAAGTAAGTGTTCATGGCGAAGAAAACAGCGAAGAATATCAAGCCTGGTGAGTTAAACCTGAAGGAAAAGCTGGTCCATATCAACAGAACTGCAAAAGTTGTCAAAGGCGGAAAGAGGTTCGGTTTCAACGCTATCGTTGTGGTCGGTGACAAGGAAGGGCATGTCGGTTACGGGCTCGGCAAGGCAAATGAAGTCCAGGACGCAATTGCCAAAGGTGTTGAGGATGGAAAGAAGAATGTTATAAAGGTTCCGATTGTCAAAGGCACGATTCCTCATCAGATCATAGCGAAGTACGGTTCTGCGAAAGTTATGATGAAGCCGGCGACGCCGGGAACGGGTTTGATCGCAGGTGGTGCGGTTCGCGCTGTACTTGAAATGGCTGGTATTCATGATATTCTCGCCAAGTCGCTTGGTTCGTCCAATCCTCATAATGTGGTGAAAGCGGCGATCAGGGGCCTTGAAAGTATTTCCGATGCCTATGATGTCGCCGAGAGACGTTCGAAAAGTTTGAAAGAGGTTTTTGAAAGCTAAACAGAGCGTGTGAACAATGAGTGATAAAAAGATAACCATCACCCAGGTACGCAGCATGATCGGGTGTACGAAAAAGCAGAAAGCTACCATCAAGGCGCTGGGACTTGGCAGGCCAAGCCGTACGGTGGAAAAACCGGATAACCCCTGCACAAGAGGTCAGATAAGGGTTGTTCAGCATATGGTAAAAGTCGAAGAGCAGTAAGAGTTTCAATAATTGCAAGTCAGGGATTGAGAAAAAATGGATTTAAGCTCACTACGTCCTGCAGAAGGTTCGGTAAAGAACAGGAAAAGGATTGGCCGGGGGCCGGGATCGGGAAAAGGAACCACAGCAGGAAAAGGTAACAAGGGTCAGCAGTCGAGAAGCGGTTATACCCGCCCGATATCAGAGGGAGGTCAGATGCCGGTTTACAGAAGACTGCCAAAGTTCGGTTTTACCAAGCCAAACAGAAAGAATGTTATTCCGGTAAACCTGTCGCAGATTGCGCTGTGGATCGAAAACGAAAAAGCTTCCGCTGATATCTCTGTCGAGGATCTCAAGAAACTCTGCAGTGCAAGCAGGGCGGATTATTTCAAGATTCTCGGAAATGGAGAACTGAAATCGCCGGTAACGATAACCGCGCATTTCGTCAGCAAGGCTGCCGAAGAGAAAATTCGGCAGGCAGGCGGCACCATTACCCTTGCTTCGCGTACGCTCCTCGAAGCTGAAAGGCTCAAGGAACTGCCGCTTGATGAAGCGCTGATGAAACCGAAGGCTCGTGTGAAAAAGACGAAGAAAGTAAAGAAGTCCTGAACCGCTCATTGATCACTTATGAAGCTGACTGAGAGCCTCCAGAATATCAACAAAATTCCCGAATTGCGGCAGCGGATACTGTATACGCTGCTGATCTTGGTTATTTACAGAATAGGATCCCATATAACGCTTCCCGGAGTCGATGCGTCGGCCATATCAGGGGCATCGCAGACACATGCCAATGATCTGTTCGGCATGTTTGACATGTTTGTTGGTGGTGCCTTTGCCAGAGCGTCTATTTTTTCTCTCGGGATCATGCCGTATATCTCATCCGCGATTATCATCCAGCTTCTTGGAGCTGTGGCGCCCTATTTTCAAAAATTGCAAAAAGAGGGCGAAGAAGGCCGGCAGAAAATCAACCAGTATACCCGTTACGGAACGGTCTTTATAGCATCACTCCAGGCATGGGGTGTAAGTGTCAGCCTTGCAAGTCCGGCATCGTTCGGACGTGTGGTGGTTCCCGATCCGGGGGTTTTCTTCATGTTATCTACGGTTTTGATTCTCACTGCCAGCACGCTTTTTGTTATGTGGCTGGGTGAGAAAATCACCGAAAGCGGTATCGGCAATGGAATATCCCTAATCATTATGATCGGTATTCTCGCCGGATTTCCGCAGTCTCTTATTGCTGAATTTCAGTCCGTAGCACTCGGGAGCAAGAACTGGATCGTGGAGGCTGTCATTCTTGCCCTGATGGTGGTGATTGTGGCGGCTGTTGTTGTTCTGACTGTCGGTACACGGCGTATTCCCGTGCAGCACGCAAAACGGGTTGTAGGCCGCAAAATGTACGGCGGGGGAACCCAGTACATTCCGATGAGGGTCAATACCGCAGGCGTCATGCCGATCATTTTCGCACAATCGATCATGTTTCTGCCGAATACGTTTCTCTCTTTCTTCCCGGAAAGCGAGGTCATGCAGAATGTTGCCAACGTCTTTGCTTATGACTCATGGTGGTACGCGGTCATGTTCGGGTCAATGATTGTTTTCTTTACCTACTTTTATACCGCGATTGCTTTCAATCCGAAAGAGGTTGCCGATACGATGCGCAGACAGGGCGGTTTTATTCCCGGCGTACGTCCAGGAAAGAGCACCGCTGATTTTATAGACAATATTCTGACAAGAATAACTCTCCCCGGAGCCATATCCCTGGCGTTCATTGCAGTTCTGCCGACGTTTCTCACGAAATTTGCCAATGTAACTCCCGGCTTTGCACAGTTTTTCGGCGGTACCAGCCTTCTGATTATTGTCGGTGTAGGTCTTGATACGTTACAGCAGATCGAGAGTCACCTGCTGATGCGCCATTATGATGGTTTTATGAAGTCGGGCAAAGTACGCGGCCGCAGGTAGCGGTCAGGCGGAAGATACCTATGATCACGATCAAAAGTCAGAGAGAAATCGAGTTGATGAGAGCATCGGGCACCATTGTCGCTCAGGTGCTCGACATGATAGAGCGGGAGATCAGCGAGGGTATGACGACCCTCGAACTCGACCGTATGGCGGAGGATTATATCCGTGAGTGCGGTGGAGTCCCCAGTTTTCTCAATTATGCGCCTAAAGGCGATCCCGATGTTACTCCTTATCCCGCGACACTCTGTGTTTCCATAAATGAAGAGGTGGTTCACGGGGTGCCAAGCAGCAGGAAGATTATTCGGGATGGCGATATCGTCTCGGTTGATTGTGGTGCATACAAGGGAGGGTATCACGGTGATGCTGCCCGAACCTACATGATCGGGGAGGTTGATCCGAAGGTACGTGAACTGGTCCGGGTTACCAGAGAGTGTCTTGAAAAAGGAATTTCACAGGCGATCGACGGAAACCGTCTTCATGATATTTCGTCAGCTGTGGAGCAGCATGCCCGTTCATTCGGTTTCAGCGTTATACAAAATATGGTTGGGCATGGAATCGGCAGTGAGCTGCACGAAGAGCCGGCGGTTCCCAATTACGGGAGAAGAAATACAGGTATAAAGCTCAGGGAGGGAATGGCCCTTGCCATTGAGCCGATGATAGCGTTGGGACGGTCCAGGAACGCAGTTTCCAAAAACGGTGCATGGGTAGCGGTAACGGAGGATGGAAAACCATCGGCACATTTTGAGCATACGATTATCGTAAGAAAGGACAAGGCTGAAATTATGACGCTTCTGTAGGGGGAGTCCGGTGTTGTCCTGAACCGAAAAAAAGGAGACTGTACATTGGCGAAGGAAGATTCGATTGAAGTAGAAGGTGAAATTCTCGAGGCGTTGCCGAACGCCCAGTTCAAGGTAAAACTTGAAAACGGCCTTGAGATCCTGGCACATGTATCCGGAAAGATTCGTATGCATTATATAAGGATTCTTCCAGGTGACAAGGTAAAGGTGCAGATTTCCCCGTACGATCTGACCAAGGGAAGGATAACGTACAGGTACAAGTAATGCCGGATAAAAGTAATTCTTTAAAACCGGTCGGCTGTCGATTATTTTTTGAAAAATTTGTTATATTATAGGCCTTTTCTGTTTTAAGAGCCGATAATATCATAGCAGGGGTTAACCATGAAAGTGTATTCATCTATCAAAAAACGTTGTGAGCACTGCCGCATTATAAGGCGCCGGGGGAAAAGGTTTGTGATTTGCAAAGTAAACCCGAGCCACAAGCAGCGCCAGGGTTAATGAGGCAGAAATAAAGAATAACGAATTACAAAGAAGACTATGAGGATTGCTGGGGTAAATTTGCCGCTAAACAAGCATGCTGTTATTGCCTTGACACATATTTACGGCATCGGAAAAACATCTGCTAACAATATTCTCGAACGGGCAGGTGTTGATCCGTCGAGAAAAATTTCCGAGCTGAACGATGATGAGGCTCACACCATCAGGGAGATTATCTCCGAAGATTATATCGTCGAAGGCCAGGCAAGAGGTGAACAGCAGTTGTCGCTGAAGCGGTTGATGGATATCGGTTGCTACAGGGGGCTTCGTCACAGGCGTTCGCTGCCGGTAAGAGGTCAGCGCACACAAACAAACGCCAGGACACGAAAAGGGAGACGCAAGACTGTCGCAGGTAAGAAGAAAGCGGTCAAGAAGTAACAGTCCGTAGTTGAGACAACTATCACAGATACCATAAGATTGTAAAGATACATGGCTACAACAAGCAGGAAAAAAAAGAAAGTAAAAGTTACTCCTGAGGGTACGGTACATATCAAGGCGTCCTTCAACAACGTGCTGGTAACCATTACCGACATGCAGGGAAACACGGTTTCCTGGTCGAGTGCCGGTAAAAACGGTTTTAAGGGATCCAAGAAAAATACTCCGTATGCATCACAGATAACGTCTGAATCTGCCGCAAAAGAAGCCTATGATCTCGGTATGCGGTATGTGCATGTACTGATTAAGGGCCCCGGTTCAGGAAGGGATGCCGCTATCAGAGCGCTTCAGGGTGCCGGTCTGGAAGTGCGATCCATCAAGGATATTACTCCCCTGCCGCATAACGGTTGTAGACCTCCGAAACGCAGAAGGGTCTGATCACCATTTATCTAACAAGAATATTTCAATGAGTTAATTTGATATGGCAAGATTCAGAGGTTCTATCACGAAAGTATCAAGAAGATTAGGGGTCGCACTTTCGCCTAAAGCTGAAAAATATCTTGAGAGACGTCCTTACGCCCCGGGTGAACACGGGCAGTCGAGAAGAGGCAAGGTTTCAGAGTATGCCTTGCAGCTTCGTGAAAAACAGAAGATGAAATATCTGTACGGCGTGCTTGAAAAGCAGTTCCGTAACTATTACAAAAAAGCGGTGTCACAGCGTGGTATTACCGGTGATAACCTGGTGAAACTTCTTGAAAGGCGTTTTGACAATGTTGTTTTCAGGGCTGGATTTTCTCCGTCGAGAGCCGGTGCAAGGCAGCTTGTAACGCACGGTCATCTTCTGATTAACGGAAAGAAAGTCGATATTCCTTCATATTTGTTGAAGCCGGGCGATGCTGTGGAGTTCAGGCAGAAAAGCCAGGGCCTCGATGCGGTTGCAGACTCGCTCAACAAAGCTCCGGAATCACGCATACCTTCATGGATCCAGGTTGACAAGGCGCACAAGAAAGCGGTATTTCTGACTGTACCTGAGCGGGAAGAAGTACAGGAGCCGTTTAATGAACAGCTTGTTGTTGAGTTGTACTCCAAGTGATTTTAATGAAACTCTAAGGTATAAAGACCATGATATACCAAATGCAGATGCCTGAGAAGATCGATGTTGATGAAGGAACGCATAATGAAAGCTGTGGGACGTTTATAGCCCAGCCTCTCGAGAGGGGATACGGTGTTACGCTTGGCAATGCAATGCGCAGGGTACTTCTGGCATCCCTGCCCGGCACGGCTATTACCGGAGTGAAGATCGACGGTGTGTTTCATGAGTTTTCCGCAATTGACGGGGTACGTGAAGATGTTCCCGAAATTATTCTCAACCTTAAAAAGGTTCGCTTCAAATCCTCGAATAAGCGAAGCTGTAAAACAACGCTGACCATCGAGGGCCCGGTTGATGTTACCGCCGGGGATATCATCGCCCATGAAGGGGAGTTTGAAGTGCTGAACAAGGATCAGCACATTGCAACGGTCAATGCCGGTGCAAAACTGAGTATGGATGTTTTTATCGGTCGAGGCAGGGGCTATGTTCCGGCTGAAGAGAACCGTGGAGAAGGCATGCCGATAGGGTTTATTGCGCTTGACGCGATTTTCACTCCTATAATAAACGTGAAGTTTTCCGTTGAGAATACACGTGTAGGGCAGCGGACCGATTACGAGAAGATGATTCTCGATGTTGAAACCGATGGCTCGATTTCTCCTGATGACTCAATCAGTCTCGCAGGAAAGATCATCAACGATCATGTTTCGCTTTTTGCGAACTTCTCTCCGACCGAGGAAGAGTTCACGGAAGAAGAGTACAAGCAGCAGGATGACGAGTTTGAAAGCATGCGCAAGCTGTTTCAAACCAGAATTGAAGACCTTGACCTTTCGGTTCGTTCTCACAACTGTCTGAGGCTCGCAGAGATCGAAACACTGGGTGATCTGGTTTCGCGAAAGGAAGAAGAACTGCTCACCTACAAGAACTTCGGCAAAAAGTCCCTGACGGAACTGAAGGAGCAGTTGGAAAAGTTTGAACTGAAATTTGGGATGGATATCACCAAATACCAGATGAAAGGCTAACGAAGTAATCAGATTTTTTGAATTTTTGAGAAAGGCATATTGTTATGCGCAAAGTAAAGTCAGCAAGAAAACTTGGGAGAACAGCAGCCCATAGAAAAGCAACTCTGGCTAATTTATCGACACAGTTGTTGCTGCATAAACGTATAGAGACCACCGAAGCCAAGGCCAAGGAGGCAGGTAAGTACGTTGAGAAAATCATCACAAAAGCAAAAGACGGCACTGTTCATGCACAGCGTGTAATCTTCCGGAAAATTCGTGACAAGGCAGCTATACGTGAGTTGTTCGAAGATATTGTCGGCAAGGTTGCGGACAGAAAGGGCGGTTATACAAGAGTGATCAAGCTCGCTCCACGCTACGGAGACGCTGCAAAAATGGCTGTCCTCGAGCTGGTGGACTATACCGAGGCTCCCGCAAGCGGTCCGGCAAAGGCAAAACAGGATCGTTCGAAACGTGTTCGCGGTTCGAAGAAAGCTGTAGCAACGCATGAGAAGAGTGATGCAGCAGTTTCCGAAAGCGAAGCACCGGCTGAAAACGAAGCGGCAGCACCAGAAGAAAACAAGTAAACTGCTCCCGCGTCTTGTCCGGTGGCGGGCTGTTCTTCATTCCGGCAGATACTTTCAGGTCCCACGAAAAACCAATCCGGTGTTTCGTGGGATTTTTTTCTGTATGGAGAGCGTACCGGTTTATCTGCTCGCGATGACGACATACTTTTTCTGAAAGCACTCGTCAAAACGGTCTATCGGAAGAAGCGCGACATCGGCAGGGAAGCCGTTGTTTTTTTTCGCCGTGCCCAAAGCTTCCTGAACCTCCTTTTCAAGATTTCCCCCTTTGAGGCATATGAGCGAGCCTTCGGGGCGCAGGAGCTTTTCGGTATAGTGACATAAGCGCCTGAGCGGGGCAACCTGACGGCTGAGAACCGTATCAAAAGCCACGCCTTTCAATTCTTCAGCCCGTACTTTTTTTACGAGAACATTGTCCAACCCGATAGCCTGTATCATGTCCCGGCAGGCCTTGATTTTCTTTCCCGTCGCGTCTATCAGCAGAAACGATGTTTCGGGGAATGCGATGGCAAGCGGTATGCCCGGCAGTCCGCCTCCCGTTCCGATATCAAGTACTTTTTCATCAGGTTCGAAGGGATGAAACAGCCCGATGAGCAGAGAGTGAAAGATATGCCGGACAAGCAGAGGCGCCTGTTCCTTTCTGCTTACAAGGTTAAGCGTTTTGTTTAACGACTCCAGAAGGCTTGCATACTGTTCAAGTTGCCGGAGCTGAAGGTCATGCAGCATGAGTCCTTCTTCAGCACATACATCGTGTATTCTTTCTATATCGGGTACAGGCACCATGACGCACATCTTGAAAAAATGATAAATTACCTATAATGTATAAATTGTAACACTGAAGGCAGGCCCTGAAGTTCTTATTTTTTGATGACATCCTGAAGAAATTATAACCTCGTAACGATGCAGTTTCCGGTAGAGCATCTCTATGCAGTGATCATGGCCGGCGGAACAGGCGGTTTGATGCTGTGGCCCTATTCGAGAAAGAAAATCCCCAAGCAGTTTATCGATGTTCTGGGTAGCGGAACAATGATCGAGTCTGCCATCAACCGAATGAAGGATACGGTTCTGCCTGAGAATATCTATGTGGTGACAAACGCCCAGGGGGAAATGATGATGCGGCAGTCTCTTCCGTGGTTCCCTCGCGGGAACATTCTCGTCGAGCCCGTTTCAAGAGATACCGCCCCCTGCATTGCGCTTGCAACAGCTTATATAAGCAAAAGGGACCCGGACGCGGTTATGGTGGCGGTTCCCTCTGATCTTCTGGTACTCGACAAACTGTCGTTTGGCGAGATACTCGGCGCCGGTATTGCTGTTGCACAGGACAGAAAAAGTATCGTGACCATAGGGGTGACCCCGGACCGCCCCGAGCCGGAGTACGGTTATATACAGGTTGACAAACTTCGGGCGGTAGAGGATTGTTTGCCTGACAGCAGTGTTTCCATGTTTACCGTCAGGGCGTTTGCCGAAAAACCTGACAGTAAAACCGCGCAGGAGTTTATCGACAGCGGAGATTTTTACTGGAACAGCGGCATCCTTCTCTGGCATATCGATGTAATTCGTCGTGAGTTTGAACGTTCCATGCCCGATCTCTACAAGGACCTGCAAAGCATCTACGACGCTATCGGTACGGATCGGGAACATGCTGTGATAGAGGACGTCTACAGTTGGATACATCCGGTATCGATTGCCTACGGCATCATGGAAAACGCCGAATCCGTCTGTATGCTTGCCGGTGATTTCGGATGGACGGATCTCGGAAGCTGGGACGATGTTCTCAAGATCGAAAGAAATGGCAGCAGGGTTCCCGAGAGTTCCGACTTCAATCTGGTTCAGGTGGGTACGGCAAACAACTTTATCAAGAAGCCCGGGAAGAAAGCGGTTGCGATCGTCGGTCTTGAAGATATCATTGTTATCGACACAGAAGATGCTCTGCTGATATGCCGCAAGGGACATTCACAGGATGTACGAAAGGTTGTGGATGTTCTGCGCCGCGAAGGTATGGAGGATTATCTCTGAGAGATACTCCACTCGGTTCCCTCTCTGGTATCTTTCAGGGTGAGTCCGGACTCTGCGAGCCTGTCGCGAATCAGGTCGCTGAGTGCGAAATCCCTGTTTTCCCTTGCCTGTTTCCGCAGATCGAGCAGAATTGAAACGACGTTGCCGAGAACCTCTTTGCCGGCGGTCTTTTCTCCGCTCTCTTTCGCATCATCAATCTCGATAATGCCAAGTACTTCGCTGCCGCAAGACGCAAGAAGTTTTCTGCACGCCTTGAGAGAGTTTTCTGAAAGCCTTTTTCCGCTGTTCAATACAGCATTAACCGCTCTGGCAAGGTCGAAGAGCACGGAAATGGCAATCGGCGTGTTGAAATCATCATTCATGGCATCGGCAAATCGCTCTTCATATGTCGCAGTATCGAGTTCTTCGCTGCCCGGAGTTGCGGTTGCAAGCGCGCACCATGTTTCCTGGAGTTTTTCGCGTCCGGATTGTGAGGCGCGAATAGCGGTCTCTGAAAAATCCAGGGGTGAGCGGTAGTGGGACTGAAGAATAAAGAATCGTATGACTATCGGTGGTACGCTTTGAAAGAGATCCTTCAGATTAACCGAGTTTTTCAGCGATTTTCCCATTTTCGTTCCGTTTACCGTCACCATGTTATTGTGCATCCAGTAACGGACATAGGGCTTGTCGGTGGCGGCTTCGGACTGCGCGATTTCACACTCATGGTGGGGAAACTTGTTTTCCATGCCGCCGCCATGAATGTCAATGGTGTCGCCGAGATATTTCATTGCCATAGCGGAACATTCGGCGTGCCATCCCGGGTAGCCGGTTCCCCAGGGAGAGTCCCATTTCATCAG
>RRYU01020522.1_pt1 | contig 24396 bp, 21 predicted proteins | sample 2162651 | NCBI WGS metagenome assembly RRYU01 (sample SAMN10267283, study PRJNA491782) | microbial mat metagenome | isolation source: biomat in the production well | place: Japan: Minami-Kanto gas field, natural gas well KTG3 | collected 2017-06 | reverse complement strand
TTTTTTACTCGTAAAAATAAATCACTTTCAAATAAGGATGGTTTTTTAATTGTTACATCTGCGTGGATAATCACGGCAATTATTGGTGCTTTGCCATTTTTCTTTAGTGGAGCAATTCCAAACATAACCGATGCTTTCTTTGAATCGATGTCCGGTGTCACGACTACCGGTGCTACAATAATCGGGAATCCGATAACACTTCCACATCTACCTAATGGAATAGAAAGCCTGCCACATGGAATTTTATTTTGGCGATCATTTATTCAATGGATCGGCGGTATGGGTATTATCGTTTTTACGATAGCAATTCTACCACTTTTAGGTATCGGCGGGGTACAGATGTTTAAAGCAGAAGTTCCCGGTCCTGTATCAGACAAATTGCGTCCTCGTGTTAAAGAAACTGCTAAAATATTATGGTTAGTATATGTTGGATTTACAGCTGCTCAAGCACTGTTGCTTGTAATCGGTGGTATGACGGGTTTCGAAGCGATTTGCCATGCATTTACAACGATGCCAACCGGTGGGTTCTCAACTATGAATGCAAGCATCGCTGCCTGGTCAAGTTCAGCGATACATTACATAATCATATTTTTTATGCTGATGGCCGGCGTGAATTTTACACTGCATTTTAGAGCAATGTCGGGGGATGTTAAAAGTTATTTTCGAGATTACGAATTTAAGATTTATATTGGTATTATCCTTTTAGTTACTGTTGGTATCTTTATTATAATTAGTTTAAGCGATGGTGGATTCACCCATACAAAATTTAGAGATGCACTATTCCAAACTGTGTCCATCATCACAACCACCGGATACGGAACCTATGATTATGAATTATGGGGTTATTTTATTCAATTTACCCTTGTAGGATTGATGTTTCTAGGGGCAATGGGGGGATCAACAGGTGGTGGAATGAAACTTATTCGCGTATTTTTGATTATTAAACACAGTCTCATGGAAACTCGCAGACTGCTACATGCCCGGGCTATAATTCCGATAAGAATTGGAAATCGTTATATTGACGAAAGTATAATCAGAAACACATTAGGTTTTTTCCTTTTCTATGTTGCCATATTTGCGCTTACGGCAGCCTCTTTAACTGCCATGGGAATCGATATTACTTCTGCGATTGGAGCATCAGCGTCGGCAGTTGGGAATATAGGCCCCGCCTTGGGTGCTTTCGGTCCAACTGACAATTATGCCCTTTTGCCGGATATCGGCAAGTGGATATTATCGTTTGCCATGTTATTGGGACGTTTAGAGATTTTTACTGTGTTAATTTTATTTAGTCGAACTTATTGGAGATAAATTCATGAAATTTATTAATATTGATGTACAAGATTATATTGGCAAAATAACTATCAATCGCCCTGAAGCACTGAATGCGATGAATAAAGAATTGGTCGCAGAACTTAAACAAGCAGTAGAAAATTGTGTCGATAATGATAAGGTTGGAGTGATCGTGATTACCGGAAGCGGTGAAAAGGCATTTATCGCCGGAGCTGATATAAAATCGATGCAGCAGATGTCAGGCAGGCAGGCATTAGAATTTAGCAGGGAAGGTCAGGAAATGACAATGGTTATAGAAAACTCACCGAAACCTGTAATTGCCGCAATAAATGGATTTGCCTTGGGCGGAGGATGTGAAATCGCTTTAGCGTGCGATATGAGGATCGCATCGGATAATGCGAAATTCTCACAACCGGAAGTTGCCCTTGGAATAATTCCTGGCTGGGGTGGAACACAACGCTTGCCACGCTTAATTGGAAAAGGTCGCGCTATAGAAATGATTGCCGGTGGAGCAATGATAGATGCCAAGGAAGCTTTGCGAATAGGATTGGTTAATCATATTGTACCTCTAACAGAATTAATGGAACAGGCTCAATTACTCGCAAAATCAATTTTAAAAAATGGTCCCGCTGCGGTTGGGGCGGCTTTAAAGTGTATCCATCAAGGATATGATCTGCATTTAGAAAATGGATTAGATTTAGAGTTGAACGTTTTTGCGGAGTTGTTTGAAACCGATGAGCAACGCGAAGGGACTACTGCGTTTGTAGAAAAACGGAAACCAAATTTCAGAAAGTAGTTAATGATAGAAAATGTCTCATAGTTAAAAATATTCATGAGGTTAAGCTATACAACCTACCGATTGCAGTGCACACATCCATTTGGAATATCCCGCAGTTCATATGATTATTATGATAGAGTATTTATTTATTTAGAACAAGATGGCATAATAGGTCGAGGGGAAGCTGCACCATCAGAAAGATATGGCGAGTCTATCCCACAAATATTAAATAAATTAAAAAATAAAATTATTCTTCCTAATAGTGTTGCTTATATTAATGATGCAGTCAATATTATTGAAAATTTTACTTATAAGCTTAAATCACTTCGCTCAGCGATAATTGGTGCCTTATTTGATTGGTGTACGCAGAAGTTAGGACAACCGTTATATAAATATTTTGGATTTGATAATGTAATTACTAAACCGACTTCTTTCACAATCGCGATTGGGAAAATGGGAGAGTTGGAGCAAAAGATTAAAGAAGCAAATCAGTATCATATTTTTAAAGTGAAATTGGGAACCAAGCAAGATAAAGAGATCGTTAAAACTATTAGAAAATATACTAATAAACCTATCAGAGTAGATGCCAACGAGGGTTGGGATTTGGAAACTGCGATGGAAATGATAGATTGGTTGTCTGAGCAAAATGTGGATTTAGTAGAACAGCCATTACCGGTTGCTGACTTTGATAAAATGTCTGAATTGAAGAAGCATGCATCTTTACCATTAATTGCAGATGAGAATTGTCACACTACAGAAGATATTAAGCGGCTTGTGGATGGATTTGATGGTATCAATATAAAATTAGCAAAATGTGGCGGTGTTGACGAAGCTTCAAAAATGATTGAAATTGCAAAAAAGAATGATTTAAAAGTCATGTTGGGTTGCATGGTTGAATCAACGGTTGGTATTTCCACAATTGCACAATTTGCATCTCTAGCAGATTTCTTAGATATAGATGGCAATCTACTGATTGATAATGATCCGTATAAAGGAGTACAAATTAAAAATGGAGTACCGATGATTCCGACTGGTACAGGAATTGGAGTTAGTCTGATCAATGATTACAAAAATAATTTTCCGGACTTGAGATGAAAATATTAGGGATTGAACACATTGGTATCGCAGTTGATAGCTTTGAGCAAGATGCACCATTTTGGAGACTGCTATTAAAAAATATTAAAAATATTACAGAAGAAGTAAAAGATCAAAAAGTAAAAACTGAAATATTTGATACAGGACAAGGAAAAATTGAGCTATTAGAAGCAATGTCACCCGATTCACCAATTGCAAAATTTATTGAAAAAAGAGGAATGGGCATACACCATATTTGTCTACAAGTAGAAGATATAAATCAGGCAATCATGGAATTGATCGATATTGGTATTGAATTAATTGATAAAATACCTAGAATTGGTGCTGAAGGATATTTGATAGCTTTTATTCATCCAAGAAGTACCGGTGGTGTTTTGGTAGAGCTGGCGGAAAAACCGGTTAAATAACCAAAAGCAAATCAATTAACATTTATTTAAAAATAATATTTTTTATGAATGAAGCTACTATTTTACATATTAATTACACTTAACATTCTCTCTGCTCAACCTGACTCTCGGTTTGATACATTTGATTGGGTTGTTTATCGAAAAACCGGTGCAATCAGTTCGATTACAGAAGGATATAATTTTACGTATTTTGCAACAGGCAATGCGGGGATATTACGGATGCAATTATATCAAGATCGGTTTGACGAACCGATTACTACGGCTCAAGGTTTGACAGATAATCAAATTTTTGCAATCCATTTTGATCAAAGCACAGGAATATTGTGGGCAGCTACGGAGGATTTTATAGACTACTCCTATAATGCTGAGGGTAATTGGTTTCATATTAACTTAGTCGATGCAGGATTACATCGCAATGCGCAAATACTGCAAATTGGATCGTCTTACAATTATGTTTGGATAAATGCCGGAAGCACCTTCTTAAAATTGGATAAGGTATCAGGAATCGTGATGGGTTTGCTACCGTTGCCAGATGAAGATAATATAAATTGGAGCAGCAAACATGAGTATAATCTCGACTTGCCAACTAAGTTAAAAAATTACGCAATCATGGACGGATGGATATTGAACTATAATCAATTTATTGATCCGTTTGGTAAAAGTACGACGCCAACAACTTATCATTTTGGTACGCACAATAAAGTATATATTGGACTTGAAGACGGTATAATTTTAATTGGTGACAATCAAATGGAAACGTTGCAACCGATGATTTTTGGATTGAATAATGATAATATTACTGCCTTGATCGCTAAAAATGATTTATGGATTGTCGGGCGTAATGATTTCAATTCTGAAGGAATTACAAGATATAATATCCGCAATAAATATTTTGAACATATAGACTTTGAAAATTCAATAAATTTCAGAGCTCAATCATTTTATTCAATCTTGGAAACTGATAAAGAAATATGGATTGGAGGTAATTCAACAATATCAGTTTATAATAAAAAGAAAGATTATTGGAGAGAAATTAATGAAGGTCAGGGTATTCCCAATGGTTTAGTAACGGCAATGGTTGATGATGAGTCATCTGTTTGGGTCGGTTCAAACAGAGGATTAGTAAAGGTTTCAAAAATCAATAAACATATTAAAAAAATTGATGTAGAAAATAAATTGACATTGTACCGAATAAATGATCTTGAGTTTGTTAATGGTAAATTGTGGGTTGCGACGGATAATCATTTATTAATATATGATACTATTAATAATACATTCACCGATTTTAAAGGAATTGGGGATACGGATTTAATAAACACCAGGAAAAATATTTTCAGAAATTTTACTGATCTATTTAGAAGTAAGAATCAAATTTATGCTATGACCCGGGATGGGGTATTAAAATATGATTTTGGTAATAATCGCTGGTCAGTTATAGTGGAACCATCGGCTTTTGCCGATAGTAAAGTAAATAAATTAGTTGTAATGCACGAGCATTGTTTTCTTGGTGCATATGACAGCATTTGGCAAATTGATTTGGAAAGTGGATTATCGCAACAATATGATTTTTCGTTTATAGGTTCTGTACAAGATATGTATATTCAGGATGATACTTTATTCATTGGGAGTGATAAGGGACTAATTAAATATTTATGGAAGAAAAACTTATGAGATATTTTAAAACAAATATAGTATTCGGATTATTGTTAATATTTTTTATTAATGTGGCATTTGCACAACAACAAATACCAAAGAAAAATATTGAAAGATTTTCTGTCTCCACTTTTACTAAAACATCAATTGCAGGCGATTCCTTAGATATATTTATTTTTATGCAAGTGCCATATTTTACACTCCAATACGTTAAAAACGATACAAACTTTATAGCTCGATTTGAAGCAGTTATTGCCTTGCAAACAAAAAAAGGAAATCAAATCAGTAGAAAAGTTTGGCAAGATTCAGTAATCGTAAGGGATTATAATTCCACTAACTCAATTACGAAAAGTGAAATATTAATGTTGTCATCGCGTATCAAAGCAGGGAAATATAAAGTTGTTGCTAGATTGTTGGACCTTGATACTAAAAATAGTGGCGAAAATATTGTTAAACTAGACTATTCGGACTATGACGATGATATATTTATACATGAGCCTGTGCTGTTAGAAAAGATGGACGGGAATTGGGGCTTTGGCGAAGGATTTATCCCCGCGCTAAGTAGCGGTACATTCAATATTGACGAGGGATTGAATTTTTATTTGTCAGGAATAGTGAAAAAGGGAAAATATGAGTTAAAAACACAATTTTTAGATAAGGATGATTCTGTTCTATTCGAGAATATAATTATTGATACTTCACAAACTGGGATATTTGGTCATATTGTCAAGCTTCCAAGCGAGGAAATTAAAAAATTGGGGATTAAGGTAAAATCCGAATTAGTGCAGGGTAAATATTCAACTGAAAAAATAAAAAATATTGTAATTCATAAAGCAGGCATTTCCCATTTAGTATCAAATATAGATGAGGCCTTACAGCAAATGCGCTACGTCCTGACCACCAAAGAAAGAGCAGAGGTAAAAAAAATATCGCCTAAAAAGCGGGAGGAACTATTTAAAAAATTATGGAAGGGGCGCGATCCTACGCCTGATACAATTGAAAATGAATTGATGAATGAATACTATCGTAGGGTAGCATATGCAAATGCCCATTTTGATAGTTTTATAGACGGTTGGGAAACCGATATGGGAATGATTTATATAATTTTTGGTCCACCTGATGATATAAGTAGATTTATGTTGCAACAACGACCGGAACCTTACGAAACTTGGAATTACTATCGTATTCAAGAATCATTTACTTTTGCCGGTGATAATTTTGGACATTATCGTTTAACAACTCCATTTATAGGTTATCAACGATAATAATATACTAAATTGATGGATAGGTTTTCGCATAGTAGTTTAGAAACGTACAAAAAATGTCCTACCCAATTTAAAATTAGGTATCTAGATAACATCAAAAAACCCGATGAAAGCATTGAAGCCTTCATGGGTAAAAGAATACATGAGGCACTGGAATTTTTATATAATGAAGTTTTAGAGGGACGAATTCCATTTTTTGATCATGTAATTGATAAATTTGAAAAAGAATGGGAAAAGAACTGGCATACTCGTATTGGTATCGTAAAAAAGGAAAATACATCAGAGTATTATAAATTATTAGGAGAGGATTGTCTCGCTCGTTATTTTCGAAAACATACTCCATTTAACGAACCAATTGTTGGCAATGAAATTGAAATAAACTTTACTTTAGACGAAGAAGGTGGATATCAGATTAAGGGAATTATCGATAGATTAGATCATGATGGAGAGGGTAATTGGGAAATTCATGATTATAAATCCGGAAAGCGATCATTTACCCAAGCACAAGCTGATGAGGATAAACAGTTAGCATTGTATCAATTGGGATTATTAGACAAAGATAATGAGATCAAATCCATAAAATTAGTTTGGCATTTTTTGCAGAATGGCGTTGAGGTTGAATCAAATCGAACTGAAGAGCAATTAATGGATTTATCTACAAGTATCAAAAGTCAAATAGATGAAATTCGCTCAATAATTAATAATGGAGGAGAATTTCCGCCTAAGAAATCTATATTATGCAATTGGTGTTATTATTGGGAAGAGTGCCCAATCCAATCCGGTTCTAATCCATTTATTGGATCGTATTTAAATAAGCACTATTAACAAAGATTAATAATTTCATATAATTTTATAAACGGTTAAATTTGCTCTTGTGAATTTAAAACTATCCAAGCTCGAACTCACTGAATTAAAAAAAGTGCTCCAATCAAAAGTATTGAATAGTATTAACAATATTGATATTGAAGTGCTGAATAATTTAAAAAATCGTTTAGATAAAAATGCTACAGTTAAATTATTTGTGGATGGTGCAGCAGATTTGCATACGCAGACAGCAGGAATTGGTGGTGTTTTTTACCGAAATGATGAGGAATTATTCAGTTTTTCAGAATTTATTGGTAGTGCAACTAATAATGAATCGGAATATAAAGCATTGATCAAAGGTATTGAAGAATCACATGATCTAAAATTGTTAAATATCGATATATTCGCTGATAGCGAATTAATTGTCAAGCAGATTAATGGCGAATATAAAGTTCGAAATGAGCGTATGCAGAAATTATACAAAAAGACAATTAGTCTGTTGAATAAACTCAATTCATGGACAATTACGCATATCCCAAGAGATCAAAACTCAATAGCGGATAAATTATCTAAAGATGCGATGAGGAGAAAAAAATGAAGGCACTTATTACAGCAGGCGGTCATGGCACTAGACTTCGTCCCATAACTCATACGCAGAATAAACACTTGATACCAATAGCTAATAAGCTGATGTTGGATTATGCTTTGGACTATGTTCGAGATGCAAATATTACTGAAGTTGGAATAATAATAAATGCAGACGATACATCAATAAAATCCGAGTTTGGTGATGGAAGTAGTCGGAATTTAAAAATTACATACATTCCGCAAGATGCACCATTAGGATTAGCGCATGTTGTGAAGATATCGGAAAAATTTATCGGAAACGACCCATTTATATTTTATTTAGGTGATAATATTTTGGTTGGTGGCATTAGTAAATTTATATCAGAATTCAAAAATGCAAAGTCTAATTGTCACCTTGCATTGAGCAAAGTTCCCGATCCTAATCGCTTTGGCGTTGCCGAAATCAAAAATAATAAAATTATTGGAATTGAAGAAAAGCCTGCGATTCCAAAAAGTAATTTGGCTGTAACAGGTATTTATTTTTATGATAGTAGTATTTTTGAGGCTGTCAATAATATTAATCCATCCAGTAGGGGCGAACTTGAGATTTCTGATGCCCATCAGTATTTGTTGGAAAAGGGATATCACATTAGTTATTCAGAGATTACCGGGTGGTGGAAAGATACAGGTAAACCGTCAGATTTATTAGAGGCTAACCGTCTTGTTTTAGACAATATTATCGATAGTAGAAATAGTAAAATTGTTAATTCGGAAATAACTGGAAAAGTAAATATTGGTAAAAATGTTACGATATCTGACTCAATGATTGAAGGCCCTGTGATTATCAATGATAATTCTATTATTGAGAATGCAAAGATTGAACCTCATACTGCTATTGGAAAACGCTGTAAGATTATTAATAGCACAGTTGGCTACTCGATAATAATGAGCGACAGTAAGATTAGTGATGTTGTTGATAAAATAACTAATTCCTTAATTGGTGTTGATGTCCAAATCATCGGTAATCATAGAGATCATTCGCATCATAGATTTATCCTTGGCGACCAAAGTAGAGTTGAAATTGATTGATTTTAGCATCAGTTTCAATTTTATTCACTATCTAAATCAATATTATTTTCTTTAACTTATTAATCTATTTTTAAAGCATAATTAAATAATTGAACATTCTAAATGAATATATTTGACAAAATATTTAGCACTTTTAATTGGATTTCCGGTGACTTAGCAATTGACCTAGGCACTGCTAATACACTTATTTATCTTAGCGGAAAAGGCATTGTTATTAATGAACCTTCAATAGTTGCACGTTCAGTTCATGATGGCAAAGTAATTGCTGTTGGCAACGAAGCAAAAGAGATGATGGGTAAAACTCATCGAGGATTAGAAACTGTACGTCCTTTGCAAGATGGTGTTATTGCAAATTTTAATATGACTGATGAGATGCTGCAGGGATTTATACGAAAGATAAATCTCAATAGATTGGCAAGACCCAAAATGGTTATTTGTGTGCCATCCGGCGTGACAGAGGTTGAGAGGAGGGCCGTTAAAGATTCCGGTGAGCGAGCAAATGCTAAGGAAGTATATCTAATCGAAGAACCTATGGCTGCTGCTATCGGAATTGGATTAGAAATAAGCAAACCAATTGGAAATATCATAGTGGATATAGGTGGTGGCACAACGGAAGTTGCTGTAATTGCATTAAATGGTGTTGTATCCAAGGAAACAATTAGAATTGCGGGAGACGAGATGGACGATGCAATTGTGCAATGGTTTAGAAATGAACATAAGCTTGATATCGGCCTACCTACCGCAGAAGCTATCAAAAAAACTGTAGGATCTGCTATGCGGATGAAAGCCGAAACAATTTCTGTTAAAGGAAGAGATTTAGTTTCAGGAATTCCCAGAATTGTAGATATTTCCTCTGACGAAATTCGTCAAGCCTTGAAAGATCCGGTCAATAGTATTGTCGAAGCTGTGAGGAGAGCGTTAGAACAAACACCACCTGAACTATCTTCAGATATTATAGATCGCGGAATTGTCTTAACCGGTGGAGGTTCTCTTTTAAGAGGGTTAGACCAAATTATCCGCGAAAGAACAAATGTTCCTGTAAATGTAGCAGAAAATGCCCTATTAGCTGTTGTGCAAGGAACAGGAATCGTTCTTGAAAATTTAGATAAATACGAGGCAGTTTTAATGTAAATGGTTACTAAACTTTTAGTAATAATTCAGAAAAACAAGCATCATTTAGTATTTATCTTAGCAATATTTTTTTCTTTAATTATAATCAATAATAGTAATTCTGCTGCGATAAAACCACTTCAGCATACAATTAATAATTTTTCAACAATTGTTAATTCACCGTTTGCTAGATTTAATCTGCTAATAAAAACCGCAAAAGAAAATGAACTGCTGCAAGAAAAATTAATTGTATTGTCTCTTGAGAAAGAAACATTGCTTGAATATGAATTTGAAAATGACAGATTAAAGGAAATGTTAGATTTTAAGAGGGGATCTACTGTTGATATGATCCCTGCTAAAGTATTAAATATGGGCTTGCAACCAAATTTATTATCAATGACTGTGGATGTTGGATCTGAGTCGGGTGTAGAAAAAAATAATCCCGTAATTATTCCTTCCGGAATCATTGGTAAAATAGTAAAGGTTAGTAATCATTCTTCTGTAGTGCAATTAATAAGTGATCCAAATTTTCGTATCGGAGTCCGATTTTTGCCTAGTGGAGCAACCGGAATATTAAGATGGCGAATTAACAATACTTGTGAAGTGCGAGAAGTATATAAAAATTCCATTATTAATGTTGGTGATAAGGTTGTCTCATCAGGATTAAGCGATATATTCCCCGAAGGATTGCATGTTGGCACTGTTTCGAGTGTAGCAGATGCACGAAATGAATTTCAAAAAGTAGTATCGGTTCAAATTGAAGAAAATCTTAGTTCTGTAATTTATGCATTTATAATAATTAATGAGGAATCATATAAATGAAAAAATATGGTTTAATATTAATTATTACATTTATTATTCAATTATTATTTATAAATCTATTTTCAATTAAAGGTGTTCGCCCCGATTTTCTAATGCTATTTATTCTCTATTTTGCTGTGAATAATGGTAGTTTCAGAGGAACTATTGTAGGTTTCACTATAGGAATATTGGCAGATTTGTTCAATAACGGAGTATCAATTGGAATTCTACCGTTAATTTATACAATCATTGGCTATACGGGTGGATTTTTAAAATCCCAACACTATAAAATGATACCATTTTATTTTAATTTTACTTGTTTTATGATAATTGTCGGTAGTTTTTTAATTTATTCTTACTTTCACTTTGATTATTTATTTTATAACGATTTTAAAATATTTCTATTTACATGGCTAAAAACGTCATTATATACAATTTTTATTTTAGCTATGCTGCAATTCATCATTCCTTTGCGCAAAACGTGATATGTTAAAAACACAGAATGACGTATCGGTAAATCGTTATCTTGCCTTTAATATTCTCCTGCTTTCTGTATTTAGCGTATTAATTATTAAATTTTTTCAGATCCAAATAGTTCAACATAATCAGTATACAGAGAAAGCAAACATTAATAGCATTAGAGTAGAATGTTTACATGCTCCAAGAGGATCAATTCTTGATAGGAATGGGGAAATAATAGTTGATAATGCACCTACTTATGCATTATTTGCAATGCCGAATGTAATCTCCAACATTGATAGCACAATTCCAATTATCTGCCAATTGATTAATTTAGATTCCACATTGCTTTCCGAAAATTATTACAAAAATTATATTGGAAGATTTACACCGGTGCGGATAATAAAGGATATCACATTTGAGCAAGTTTCTCGCTTAGAAGAACACAAGCTCGATTTACCGGGAATTGATTATAAACAGATTCAAGAACGGCACTTTGCTTCTGACATGAATGGTTCGCACTTTCTTGGATATGTAGTTGACGTAGACAACACCAATATCAAAGATATTCCGAAAGCAAATGAATATAGTTACGGTGATTTAATTGGTTGGAGTGGTCTTGAAAAATCGTATGAAGGACATCTCAGAGATATCAATGGAGTAGAATATAAAGCAATTGATGCCTATGGTCGAATAATCGGACAAATGCCGGATAGAAAAAAGTTACTACCTGAACCAGGTAAAGATTTAATTACAACGATAGACAGTAAGCTACAAAAATTTGTTGAAGATTTGATGGATGGTAGACGTGGCTGTGCTGTTGTCAGCGATCCCGAAACCGGAGAAATTTATAGTTTTGTGAATTCGCCCAATTTCCCTCCCGATTTATTTACCGGTGCTACATTATCAGAAGAATGGACTAAAATAATAAACGATCCTGATAAACCATTGCTAAATCGTTTAACACGAGGTTTATATCCACCTGGCTCAACAATGAAAATGGTAGCCTTAACCTATATTCTAGAAAATGGTTCAATCAGTCCGCAAAAACAATATTACTGTTCAGGGAAATATCAATATGGAAATCGTGCATTCAAATGTTGGAATGAAGATGGACACGGTTATGTTAATTTGGACAAAGCGCTCATCCAATCTTGTAATGTTTATTTTTTTAATGTTATTCAAAGCATACCTCTGAACGGTTGGGCAGATGTTGCTAGGCAGTTCGGATTTGGGGAATTGACCAGTATAGATTTACCCATTGAAAGTTCAGGAAATATCCCTGATGAAAAATATTTTAATAAGAGGTATGGTGAAAGAGGGTGGACCTCAGGATTAAAACTGAATCTTGCAATTGGTCAAGGTGAAACATTGGTAACACCTATACAATTACTGACTTATATTAATTTGCTATATACACGCGGTAGTACCAAACAGCCTCATTTTGCACAAAGTCATTCAGCCCAAGATATCAAAATTGAAACTATATCAGATCAAACATGGGAAAAGTTAAATGATCTCTTACATCGAGTAGTGAGTGATAACAAAGGAACAGGAAAATTAGCAAACCCGCGAATAGATGGCCTTGATGTGGCTGGTAAAACTGGCACTTCCGAAAATCCACACGGAAAACCGCATGCTTGGTTTATTGGATATGCCGTGAAAGATGATGTTAAACGCTCATTCGTTGTATTACTGGAGAATGCAGGGCATGGAGGAGATGAAGCTGCTCCGATTGTACGTCAAATATTATCATATATTTACAAAGACCATGCTAAAGAGAGTATGAAAGCAAATGTTATCAGTTAGAAATGATGATATAAAAGTATTTATAATACTGATCCCGATCATGCTATTAATTCTAATAAGCATGATTGCGCTTTATAGTGTTTCTCAGCATCAAGATGTTGCCTTTTACTCATCATCTTTTTTTAAGCAATTGATTTTTTTAATATTTGGAATAGTAGCACTACTTGTAACTTTCTCTATCCCCATAAAATATTATCATAAATATAGTATAATTATATATATATCAGCCATTATTGCGATCATCATTCCATCATTTCTTAATTCTTCAATCTCAGCGAATAGATGGATATACATTGGTTCGATTGGAATTCAACCATCAGAATATGCTAAATGGATTTCTATTATTCTTGTAGCTCGATTTTTATCTGATAGATATAGAAAAATGGAAAATATTATATCATTTATTATACCAATTTTAATAATTCTATTTCCGGCATTGATTGTTTTTGGCCAACCTGATTTAGGGACTGCAATTATTATGATAGCTCCAATTATTCCCATATTATTTTGGGTCAACGCAAAACCGTTCCACCTATTTTTATTGATTACTCCGATAATAAGTATATTGACAGCTTTTCATAAAATATCATTTACAATTTGGGGAATTACATTATTAGCAATTGTTTTATTATCTAAACCAAAAATTTGGGAAGGTGTAACCATTTATTTTGGAAATATATTTTTAGGGCTATTAGCGCCGATATTTTGGAATGTTCTCCATCCCTATCAACAAAAACGCATTCTTACATTATTCAATCCGGAACTAGATCCATTGGGAGCTGCCTACCAAGTGATCCAGAGTAGGACTGCTATCGGTTCTGGCGGACTCTTTGGGAAAGGGTGGATGCAAGGGACCCAAACTCAATTAAAATTTTTACCTGTTCAAGATTCTGATTTTATCTTATCAGTAATCGGTGAGGAATTTGGATTCGTGGCAATATTGACGATTTTTATTTTATATGCATTTATTATTTATAAGTTGATTCAATTTGCATTTATAGTTAGAGACCGATTTGCCAGTATAATTTTAATTGGTATTGCTTCAATATTGCTAGCGCAGGTATTTGTCAATTCCGCAATGACGGTTGGATTGATTCCCGTGAAAGGTTTACCGTTACCTTTCATCTCGTATGGAGGCTCGTTTTTAGTATCTTCATTTATGATGTTAGGAATAGCTCTAAATTTCGCCTACCATTGGTCTGATTAATGTAATATATTGTAGTTGTATTGATTAAACTGTAAATTCAGCCCTCTCATTTGAGGTATTGATTTCCGTTTTGCATCATTAATAAGAAATCACATATCAAAATTTATTATGAGAGAACAATTGAGTATAATTTAATGTAGGGTATATGTCAAAAAAATTATTTTATGTAACAACTGAAATGACACCATTCGCTAGTGTATCGCCCTTAGGCGATTTTTCAGTAGATGTTCCGTTAAAGCTTCAAGAATTACAACATGACCTCAGGACAATTGCTCCAAAGTATGGTTTTATTAGTGAAAGAAAATATATTCTTCGCGAAGTAATTAGATTGAGAGATATTCCCCTGGAATTCGACGGCGAGAAAATCAGCACCTCTGCCAAAAGTGCCTTTATTCCAAAAACTAGAGTTCAAGTTTACTTTTTAGAACATGATGAATGGTTTAAACCATTGTCTGCATTACTTTATAAGTCAAAAAATGGTCGCGTGCTAAACGATAACGATGTCCGTTCAGCCTTTTTTAGTAATTCGGTTTTAGCCACACTGCCACACCTATTTTGGAGTCCTGATGTAATACTATGCAACGGTTGGCAATCGGCACTAATTCCTCCTTTATATAAACAAAAATATGAAGGTGGTGAATTCTATAAGAATATCAAAACTGTACTATTGATTCACTGGTTAGATGAATATCCAAAATTTGGCAAAGAAGCTTATCAAAAAGTTGGAATTGAAATTCCAAAATCCTTAGATAAAAAAGTTATTAATGCTTACAGCATTTCAGCCGAATATGCTGATGCGATAATCTTACTTAATCAACCGGGTCGCGATATGAGCAAGGAATTACTTAAAATTGATGGCATTAAGAACCATAAATCAAAGATACATACTATAGATATTGATTATTCGGAATCTCCTGATTATTCAGATGTAGTTCAAAAGATTAACGAAGTTCTTGAGAAACTTTCAGGTTAATTGCACGTAGTAACTTCAAATAATCTTATGAAAAAATACCATTTTAATTTATTTGCAGTAATAGTTACGTCTTTCATTTTATTGATAAGCTGTACTGAAAACACAATTCCGTATGATCTCACTGATCCCGATTTAAATATTGATACTCTCACAGTACGATTAATTGACGGTGGTACCTATTTAGCCCCACCTTTGATGGGAAGCACAAACGGACTTTATTTTGGAGAAGCCGACGGATTTAAGAATCTATTTTCACTAATCCAATACTCTGCTTTATCTTTGAGCGGAGCAGTCTGGACAACTAATTTACTTGATACAACAGTCACTGTTGATAGTGTAGTTTTTACATTTACTGCGGCGGATAGCATAATGCCTACCACAAGCGGATTTGAACTGTATTATTTTCCAGCTGGTGGAGATTCTGTTTTTAGTGAGGCTGAAAGTAATTATTTGAATTTAAATGAGGCTGATGTAGCTAATGCCGTAAAGATTGGTCAACCAAGTGCTTTTACGCAGGGAATACCTGATTCGATAAATCCTAAACTATCCTTCAAGTTCACAGACACAGAAAATATAATCAATTTCATCGCTGATACCGCCGACACCGAAAATAGAACTTTTATGTTAAGAAATGTTGATCCCATTTATAATATTGTATCTATTAACAGTCGCGAATCAGCAGATTATCCGATTCTAAATGTATATTATAGAGTTGGTTTGGATACATTACATAGTGTGTATTATCCGTTAAAGGATATGACAATTGTTGAGCCTCGTCAAATAACCAATACAGATAAAGAAAATATTTCTGTTGGCAGAGCAGCTGGTTTAAAATCGATCATTAAGTTTGATTTTAAAGATTTTCCAATTGATTCAGCGGTGATGGTGATAAAATCTGCCCAATTGATTTTTAACTCTCTACCGGGAATTTCTTTAGATGAATACGAAATCAAAGCTGCAATCCTTGAAGATTCTATTGGAATAGCAAAATATTGGGAAATTAATACGGATGATTATACTATTGAGCCTGATATTCTGATGACTGGAAATTTCGATGGCAATCAAATGAAAATGGAAATCAGGTCATTTCTGCAGGGTGTAAACACCGGCAGTTATAATAATTATGGATTAAAACTGTATGGTGGATCATCAAGTGATCCATTTAAAACAGTGAATCTATATTTAGATTCGAATAATCAACCATATCTAAAGATAATATATGTCAAACTTTAATAGAATCATTATATTAGCTGTTATGCTTAGTTCAATCATTTTTGGACAAAGTTTATTAAATGGATATGGATTCGGTGAGAAGATATCTGTAAATGATGCTTCTTCCCTAGGTATTTCTTCTTACGGATTATTACCCTCATTCAGTAAAGATGTATCTCTTCAAAATCCATCGACTTGGAAAAATTTAAATTTCACCTATTTCACTGGTGCTTATCTTGTAGAGCAAAAAACTGTCCTGAATGATGTCATAAATAGCAATTCAAACCTCAGCTATGCTCAATTTATCGTTCCTGTTAAAAATAAATATGCTTTTGGATTGGGAATTCATCCATATTTTGATCAATATTTACAACTTGACGGAAATACCGAGAGCGAGTTTATCGCTTATGGCGATACATTAACGACGCATCATTCTTATAGTAGTTTTGGAGGAATGACAGCCTTTAATGTTTCATTTGGAGGAAAAATTGTTGAAAAGTTAGATGCTGGTATTGCATTTGATTTTATTTATGGTTCAGCCCGTCAACAAACAATATTTGCATTAGATGGTTTGGATTATTACTCTCAGCAAAGGCATCTTTATTCCGGGAGTTTGGCAAAATTATACCTAAATACCGATTTATTATCCAATATGAATATTCCGATGACTCTTTATTTTGGATATGGTTTTCCACTTAAGGCAATATCTTTTGAATCATATTATTATAATCCGTTTGAAGATACCAACGGTTCTGGTTCGCAAGATAGTAATGATTTTCCTAAATTGTCGAAATCAATAGAAAGCAGTACGAGTAACGCATCTGCGCCTTACGAATATCAATTTGGATTTGATTATAAACTAAATAAACAATTTAGTTTACTTGGTGAATATTCCAAATGGGAAGATAAGGAGAGCACTGGCGCAGAATTTTCTGCACTAAATAATCAAATAATTGGGATTGATCATTATAACTTTGGAATTATCAGATATGCACCGCGTGTAGTGAAAAATCCGCTTGATGGTTTAAATATTAAAATCGGTGTTTACTCGAATAATATTAAGCTATTATATTTTGAAAAAGATATAAAGGAATATGGCGTATCAACCGGTCTTAGTTTTAATTTTGGCATCACAAAAAATCAGGTTGATTTAGCTTATTCAATTGGGAGAAGACAGGGGTTACCTGGAATTGGTGATGAAAATATTCAGAAATTAAGTATTGGAATCACAGTAGGAGATATTTGGTTTGTAAAAAGGAGAGCTCAGTAATGAACAAAGAGGGATTATCATTTAAATTATTTTTGGTAGGATTGTCAGCTTTAATTGTCAGTATGTGTGTACCTCCGGGGCCATCAGCAGCAGATATAGCAGAAAAGGCGCGTATTGACTCGTTAAAAAATGTTCGCTGTCCGCGATTAATGAGTAGCGCTGCCGAACATTATCATGCAAGAAATTGGGAAGCAACCGTAAAGGCTTATAGTGAAGTTGTAGAATTGGGATGTGATGATTGGGATACGACTTATGCGCCACCGGAAGAGATTTATCAATATTACGGAATTGCTTATGAACAAATGGGCAAATTTGATAGCTCGGAATATGTATTACTTAAAGGTGTTCAAAAAATACCTAATAATATAGATTTAAGAACACGGTTGGCATATGCCTACAAACGTCAAGGAAAGACGGATAAGGAGATTATCGAATACGAAAGAATCCTTGATGAGCTTGATCCTAATAATATTAGAGTTATGACAGAATTGGCTTCATTGTATCGAAAAGAAGGACGCTTTGAACATCAAATTCGTGTACTGCAAAAATTAGTTGAACTTGAGCCAACTAATGAAGCTGCTATAGCTGATTTGGCTGCAGCCTTTGAAAGAACCGGAAAAGATCCACTTGAGCTATATTTAGAAAAATATAATAATAATCCAACAGGAACCAACGGCATTCAATTAGCCGATGCATTGATTAGGAATAAGCGCGTTAGTGAGGCAATTGATATATTAAGGACAGCAAGCAGAAAAGAACCAAGTAATAAAATGCTATTCATTAAATTAGGTGATGCTTACACTATAAATGAGGATTATTCAAATGCGTCATCTGCATTGGAACAGGCTTATAAACTCGATTCGCGCGATCATCAAACAGCAATAAGAATCTGTGAAGTTAACGCGGAATTAGAAAATTTCAGCAAAGCAATTTATTGGGCAGATACCGCGATTAATGACTCAAGATCTTCAGGTGAAGCGTTTGGTGCTAAAGGAAATGTCTATTATAAAGCATTTCATACCTGTCGCACTCCTGAAGTATCACGTGATGACCGCATTATTGCCAGTTTAGCGTACAAATATTATGTACAAGCGGAAAATAAAGGATATCGCAACGGAACTGGTTCGAAAAATTGGCTGCGAGATAACGAAGTATTATTTACTAGAAGTGATTGGTTTATGTTAGATGCAAGTGAAAAAGCCTCCGGGTATGCTTCAGTTAAAACTCCGTGTTACAATTGGGTCTCAGAAAGACTTTATAAAGATTCAAGCTGGTAGGGAGGGACGGTTTGTCACATTTAAAACAGACAGATTCTGAACTTTATCAAATTTTAACTCGGGAAGAAAACAGAGAGCATAATACTCTAGAATTAATTGCTTCTGAAAATTTTGTCAGTTACTCGGTACTTGAGACAGCCGGTGGTGTAATGACCAATAAATACGCTGAAGGTTACCCTGGTAAAAGATATTATGGAGGTTGTGAGCATGTTGACGAGGCTGAAAATCTTGCTCGCGAAAGGGCAAAAAAACTCTTCAATGCAGAATACGCTAACGTCCAGCCACATTCCGGATCGCAAGCCAATATGGCTGCTTTAATGACTTTTGTAAATGTCGGCGATACCATTATGGGTTTGGATCTGGCCCATGGCGGACATTTGACACATGGCAGTCCGGTGAATTTTTCAGGTAACCTATATAATGTTATCTCTTATCAAGTCGGCAAAGAAACCGGTCGCGTTGATTTCGATAATTTATTAAAATTAGCAAAAGAGCATCGTCCAAAATTAATTATTTGCGGCGGAAGTGCATATCCTAGATTCATCGAATTTGAACAATTCCGCCAAGTTGCCGATGGAGTTGGAGCATTCTTAATGGCAGATATTGCCCATCCTTCAGGACTAGTTGCAACGGGAATTCATCCTTCTCCTATGCCTTACTGTGATGTGGTTACAACCACAACTCATAAGACCTTGCGAGGTCCGCGTGGTGGAATGATAATGATGGGCAAGGATCCCGAGAATCCGTGGGGAAAAGTCGCTCCAAAATCCGGTCGTGTGAAAAATATCTCTGAATTGATAGATTCAATGGTAATGCCGGGTATTCAAGGCGGACCGCTGATGCATATCATCGCTGCTAAAGCGGTGGCATTTGGTGAGGCGCTTAAACCTGAATTCAAAGAATATATAAAATTAGTTGTTAAAAATGCCAAAACAATGGCTGAAGAGTTTATGGGACTCGGTTATCAGGTAATATCCGGTGGTACAGATACGCATGTTATGCTAATTGATTTGACTAATAAAAATATTACCGGAAAAGCAGCAGAAAATGCGCTTGAAAAGGCTGGAATAACTGTTAATAAAAATATGGTGCCATTTGATCAGCGCAGTCCGTTTATTACAAGCGGAATTAGAATTGGCACACCTGCAATTACAACTCGGGGTATGGGAGTTGCTGAAATGCGGAAAATAGTAAATCTAATTGATAAGGTAATTACAGATAGTGACAATGAAGCTGTTATAGAAAATGTTAAAAATTTTGTGCAAGAACTATGTGGAAACTTTCCACTTTATGATGAATTGAGAGATTGATTGATATAGAAATGCATTATTTAACGAGAAAAATAAAAATGACCGCCTTAATCGGAACGGTCATTTTTATTATTGGCTGCTCACCAAAAAAGATATTATTGAATCAATTTGATGGGGTTTTTGATTCAATTGAAACAGTGTATTTAACGGATGATGATCCACAATTAGTTAAAGATGCATTTCCGTTTAATTTAAAGATTATTGAGATATTGCTCGATCAAAATCCTGATGACAGAGAAATGCTTTTAACAGCATTATCAAGCTTTACTATGTATTCATTTGGATTTGTCATGGAAGATGCAGAAAGGCAAAGCTTGGAAGATTATGAAAGGGGAAATGAAGTTTATGAAAGAGCGAATAAACTTTTTACTAGAGCTTTGCGTTATGGAATGCATGGTATGGAATTAAAATATCCTGAATTCAACACTTGGTTGATTAAACGTGATTTAAACACTAATCCGTTTGAAAAAGAGGATATTCCCTATTTATATTGGTTATCTGCAGCGATTGGAGGTGCTGTTTCATCAAGCCAAGGTAATCCTGTCTTTGTTGTGGATTTGCCAAAAATTGGCTGGCTCTTGGAAAAAAGCCTGGAATTGGATGCATCTTGGAATAATGGAGCATTGTATAGTGCCATGATATCATATACTATGAGCAGACCTGATATTGTTAAAAATAGAGAACAAACAGCACGAGAATTTTTTGACAAGGCAGAGCACGCATCATTCGGAAAAGATTGCAGTATATATGTCAGGTTTGCTGAATCTGTATGTATTAAAAATCAAAATAAAGATGAATTTCTTGAAAACCTGAATTATGTACTTAATTTTGATATCGAAAGCGCTAAAGATTTAAAATTGACCAATGCGATGGCAAAAGCACGTGCAAAATGGTTAATTGAAAGAATTGATGATTTATTTTACTAAATGGAGATGACGGATGTATAAAAACACAATAAAATTTGTATTAATATTTTTATTTGCCACCCAATTAATGGGCAAAAAAACTGTTATTAAAATGGCTACATTAGCACCTGAAGGTACCAAATGGCATGGAATGTTATTGGAAATGGGACAAAAGTGGAAAGAAGTAACTGATGGAACCGTAGAACTGAGAATTTACCCTAGCGGCGTAGTTGGTGATGAACGCGATATGATACGCAAAATCAGAATCGGACAAATTCATGCTGCAGCAGTGACCACTGAGGGACTATCTGAACTAAATCCTGATATATATTCATTGATAATTCCATTGTTATTTGATGATTGGGATGATGTTGATTGGATTAGAGAACGTTTAGAAGACGATTTGATCCGTGGAATAGAGAAAAGTGGTTTCAAATTGCTTGCTTGGACAGATGTCGGGTGGGTGAATTGGTTTACAAAAGACCCGTTAAGATTTCCTGAAGATTTGAAAGGAATGAAAATATTCAATTGGGCAGGGGAGTTTCGCACCTATCAATTATGGAAAAAAGGTGGATTTAATGCTGTTCAACTTGCATCAATAGACATATTATCAGGTCTGCAAACTGGCTTAATTAATGCTATGGGTTCTAATCCAATGGTGGCATTGGCAGGTCAATGGTTTGGTATTGCAAACCATATGTTGGACATGAGATGGGGTTTGTTAACCGGTGGAATTGTGATTGATAGTAGAATATGGAATAAGATTGATCCTGAATATCAAGTTAAAATGATGGAAGTGGTTGCTGAAATTGATAAAGAACAGAGATTAACCGGAAGATATAAAGATAGTGAATCAATAGAAGTGATGAAAAAATACGGCTTAACCGTTCATAAATTAAGTGATAAAGATCTGCAATACTGGAAAAAATATGTAGAAGCATGGTACCCCGATATAAGAGGTTCCTATGTACCAGCTGATATTTTTGATAAAGTTGTCGCGTTAAAAAAAGAGAAAGATTTATTAGATTCAAAAACAAAAAATGTTAAAAAATAAAGATAAAAAATTATTAATCAGGTGGTTGGAACAGGGCGAATCGATTACCGCCCTGTTTATTTTTGCAGGAATTGTATTAATTCCATCCATTGAAGCGTTGACTCGCATTTTTAACATTTCAATTATTCCGGGGGCACCAATTTGGACTCAGCATTTGACATTGTGGATTGCATTTACTGGTGCCATGATCGCCTCGCAAAATAACAAATTATTAGCTTTAACCAGTAAACCCCTGTTTACTCGTGACCGATCATACAACATTGGGAAATTTATCGCACGAACGATGTCGGTGATAGTTGTTACTTCATTACTTGTTGCTAGTATCGATTTAATTAAATGGGAGTACATATATCCGGTTAATGTTGTACCGGGAGTGCCAAGATGGGTGGCGCAAATAATTATGCCAATAGGTTTCGCCATAATTACATTTCAATTATTATACCTGAGTAGCAACTCAAAATTTTATCGAGGTGTTGTACTAATAATAACAATATTTTGGTTTGCCATCAGCTATGCAGGATTTTTGCAAGAATTGGCTTGGCCGGTATGGATATTTGGTGCATTAATCCTTATTTCTTTAATTTATGGGATGCCAATATTCATCGGCTTGGGAGGAGCTGCTGTACTATTATTTTGGCAAAGTTTTACCCCGATAACAGCTATCCCTGCTGAGACATATCGTATTGTTGTTTCTCCATCTTTACCAACTATCCCATTATTTACTTTGGCAGGATTTTTATTAGCTGAGAGTGGAGCTTCTCGAAGAATGATGGCATTATTTCAATCTGCATTTTCCTGGATACCCGGTGGGACTCCGATAATTGTAGTTATTTTGAGCGGCTTTTTTACGGCTATGACCGGAGGATCGGGAGTCACAATCTTAGCTCTTGGCGGTCTCTTGTATCCAATGCTTAGAAAAGAAGGATACTCAGAGTTGTTTTCGCTAGGATTAATTACTGTAGCCGGATCTTTAGGACTGCTATTTCCTCCGAGCTTACCTTTAATTATTTATAGTGTGTCAGCAGGAGTATCAGTTAAAGACGCATTTTTAGCAGGAATATTACCGGGGACTTTATTGATTATTTTAATTGGCATTTGGGCAGTCTATCAAGGTAAAGTACAAAAAATTGAACGACTGCCTTTCAATTGGAAAAAAGTAATTTCTTCAACTAAAGAAACAATTTGGGAAATATTAATTCCAGTCTTCATTTTGTTTGGAATATTTGCAGGCTTTATGACGTTAGTTGAAACGGCTGCCCTACTTGTTATTTATGTGCTGATAATTGAAATATATGTTTATAAAGACTTAACATGGGAAAATATTCCTAAAATTATTATTGATTGTACTGCGCTGATAGGGGGTGTATTAATTATTCTTGGTGTAGCAATGGGTTTAACAAGTTTCTTGGTCGATGCTCAAGTTCCGCTAAAATTATTAGCATGGGTAAAAACGGCCATTACATCAAAATATGCGTTTTTACTGATGTTAAATATTCTACTGCTATTGGTTGGCTGCTTAATGGATATCTTTTCAGCAATCATTGTGTTTGTACCTTTGCTTGCACCGCTTGGGGAATATTTTGAAATTCATCCGGTACATATGGCTATCATCTTCATTGCAAATCTTGAACTGGGCTTTATTACTCCGCCGGTTGGTATGAATTTGTTTTTGTCAGCATATCGGTTTGAAAAACCGATGTCAAAAGTTTATCGATCTACCTTGCCATTTTTCATAGTAAGATTACTGGCAGTTTTGGCAATTACCTATATTCCAATAATTTCAATTGGATTCCTTGATTAGTTACTTTTTGTAAGCAACATAAATATCAGCTTCGATCATCACATTGTCTTTAAAGAAGTGATGAACAAAATATAGATTGCCTTCGTTGTCAAGTGTAGGTTCTCCTGCAAACTGTGAGATGATTAATTCAGGATCCTGCCATTCATTGGCTACCCTTTTGGATAAAAAGATAGCTGTTGTTCCTGAATATTCTCTGGTAAACCACAATTCATCTCCATCGTGGCTGATAAATGGGAAACCATCCATTTTATCAGTGTTTA
>RRYU01000417.1_pt1 | contig 24398 bp, 21 predicted proteins | sample 2162651 | NCBI WGS metagenome assembly RRYU01 (sample SAMN10267283, study PRJNA491782) | microbial mat metagenome | isolation source: biomat in the production well | place: Japan: Minami-Kanto gas field, natural gas well KTG3 | collected 2017-06 | reverse complement strand
GTTCGATCATACTCCGGACCCATTCTATCCCAGACATAATCCAGCGCATCCTGAATCCGCGAGAAGAAGTGCTCCTCTCCCAGATACTCGATCAGACGGGTACGCCGTATAACATCCATAAACTGCTTCTTCATACCGGCCACCACCAGCTCAATCCCGTGATCTTCCAGGCGTTCTGCAAGATGGTGTAATACCTCTTCTCCGGTTGCGTCCATCTGATTGATACCAGTTGCGTCAATGATGATGTAACGCAGCTTCGGATTCAGCGCCACCACCTCAAGTATCTTATCTTCAAAATAACCGGCATTGGCAAAATAGAGAGAACCATCGAAACGAATCACCGAGATAAACTCACTGGTTGGAAGTGGGAAGACAGCAATATCGCGCAAAGTACCATCCTTATAACGGGAAAGCACCGCAACCCGTGGACGCATGGAGCGAATGACGAACAGGGCCAGAGAGAGCAGAACCCCCATCAAAATCCCAAATTCCAAATGCGGTGCCAGATACAATGTAAGACCAAAGGTAATGACAGCCACCACGGCATCGTGTGGCTGCGCCCTCCAGGCGTGGATGATCGGGGAAATCTTTAACAGGTTAATAACTGCCAGGATGATTACGGCACCCAGGGTTGCAACAGGAAGATGGTAGAGCAGCGGGGTTAAAAACAGTAGGGTAATGCCAACCACTCCACCGGTCACGACAGAAGAGAACCCGGTGCGGGCACCAGCGTTGATATTAACAGCAGAGCGGGAAAAGGATCCCGAAACTGGATAGCCGGAAAAGAAACCAGATACGATATTACTCAAGCCCTGTCCCACCAGCTCCTGATTGGTATCCAGGCGTTGTCGGGTACGTGCCGCCATCGCCTTGGCAATAGCAATTGCCTCCATGAACCCTACCAAAGAAATTACTACAGCACTGGCCATCAATTGCAGTAACACATCTGAACTGAAAACCGGGATGGCAAAACCCGGCAATCCATCGGGAATTACACCCACAACCCTGCCGCCTTTGGCCTCAAAATTGAACACCCAGGAAATCAAAGTGGTAATGACCACAGCAGCTAGCACGCTGGGAATACGCGGAAGAACCTTCTTCACACCAATCATAATGCTGATTGCTAGTATTGCCATCAACAGGGTGGGAATGTGTGTCGACTCCATAGCTGCCAGCATGGTGTTGTAGACAGTCTCATAGTGCCGTACAGATTTCTCCACCGTTACACCAAACAGCTTGCCGATCTGGGAAGTGGCAATGATCAAGGCACCAGCGTTGGTAAAGCCCACAACCACTGGGTGCGACAATAGATCCACCACCACACCAAGACGCAACAAACCCAGAGACATCTGGAACAATCCCACCAGCACAGAAAGGGCCATAGCATAGGCAAAAAAGCCCTCGCTACCGATCGCAGCCAGAGGTTCCAGAGCAGCGGCTGTCATCAAAGAAACTACCGCTACCGGGCCAGTCGCCAACTGCCGTGACGACCCAAAAAATGAAGCGACTATAGGTGGGAGTAGAGAAGCATAAAGCCCGAAGTATGGTGGCAGGCCGGCGAGTTGGGCATATGCCATGGACTGAGGCACTAAAACCATGGCAACGGTAATGCCGGCAACAATATCAGCCTTGAGGGTATTTCTATCGCGCAGCTCCCTAACCCAACTCAAGAATGGGATAAAACGTCCAGGGAAACTCACAACCAACCCGATTAACCAGTCCACACCTTACCTCGCATCAATAACCTTCAATAATTTGAAAACCCTTGTATTATTCGGCACGTGCCCTATGACTTTTACATTTGATAATGGTCACATAGCATGGCTTAAAAAGCACGCAACCGAGGTATACATCTCGAACGCCCAAGTTTGGATTTCGTGGGTGCATAAGTATAAGCCTGACCGAAGCGCCCTTAACATGCCTCACCTTGATCCATAAAGGTATATCAGCATATCATCATCTTTTGTATTACCGGTACCCAAAAGAGCACAAAAAAATCATATCCAGGGAGTTATGACTTTAAATTTTTAATATGCCGGCCTGGGAGGTGGTTTTAATGTGTAATAAAACTGAGAAATAGATAGGTAGCAAGAATCACTGCAACCCACATGACCATACTACCTGCAGGATAAGTGCGTGAAAGCAAACCACTGATGCCCTCGTGTTTTCGAGAAAGAAAAGTCAGACTCCGATCCAGTCTTACAATAAAACCCTGACGTAAAGTGTGGTCTGCCTTCCATACAACGGAGAATATATTTTGTATGACATTTGGAATGACACGGCGATAGATCCAGTCAAAATCAAGATTCGTGGAGCGTAATTCAGGGGGATAAATCCCTCTGAGGTTAAGCCAGACGAAGGCCAACGCTGAAAAGAACAGCAACTGAGTCTGTGCCAGCACATGGGTTGCATCGTAAGGATTGTAACCAGTGTCGTAGGGTAACAAAGAGTACAATGCCGAAGGATAGATGCCAATCGCAAGACAGAGACCCGCCGCAATCAACATCGCCAGCAACATGTTGTTGGGTGGATCACTTACGCGGATACCTGAGTCATGGGCGAAGAAAGCAAAATAGGGGATTTTAATACCCGCATGATGAAACACGCCTGCGGAAGCAAATAACAGCATCAACCATATCCAGTCATAACCGTTTTCCAGCGCCGCAGACATCACCATTGATTTACTTACGAAACCACTAAACAAGGGGAAAGCGGAAATCGAGGCTGCTCCCACAATGCACAGCACCGTGGTCTTGGGCATGGTTTTGTATAGCCCGCCCAGATCAGAGCCGTTGATACGCCCCGTCATATGCAGCACTGCTCCCATTGTCATAAACAACAAACCTTTGAAGATGACATCATTAAAAGCATGTGAAATTGCACCATTGATGGCAAGCGCTGTACCAATACCGACACCAACGACCATAAATCCCACCTGATTGATTAGGCTATAGGCCAACACCCGGCGTAGATCATTTTCGATCACCGCAAAAAAGATGGGGAAACAAGTCATAACAGCGCCAATATAAACCAGCAGCTCTGTGCCAGGATATCCACGGGCTAATGCATAGACGGCAACTTTGGTGGTAAACGCACTGAGAAAAACGGTGCCCGTGACGGTGGCCTCAGGGTATGCATCAGTAAGCCAGTTGTGGGCCATGGGAAAGGCGCACTTAATGCCAAAGGCGATAAAGATCAGCCAGCCAGCAATACCATCTAAGCCAATAAAGCTGAACTCTAACGTACCGTTTTCAGCAACATAAAATAGCGCACCTACAAGAAGGATGACACCGGATAAGACCTGAATAATGAGATAACGCATCCCGGCAACATAGGAATGCTGGGTTCTCCGTGCCCAGATAAGAAAAACCGAAGTAAATGCCAGGAATTCCCAGAAGACAAATAAAGTTAGCAAATCGCCAGCAAAAACGGCTCCCAGACCACTACCTGCATACAACATAGCAGCCACTTGTTGCATTGTATCGCGGACATGCAGGGAGTAGATAATGGCAATAAGTGCGGCGATGTGAAATACGTAGCCAAACATGAGGCTCAGCTTATCAACGCGGTATGGGATGAGCTGATAATCTAGAAAAGCGAACTGCAAATGAACGCCGTCAGGCACCATCCAGAGATGAATGGCGCTCACGACAGGTATTGCCACCATGATCACATTGCGCAAAGTTCCACGGGTGACAGCGACAATCAGTGCGCCGATAAAGAAAGGCAGAAATGGAGGGATCTCAAGCATCCACATCGTGACCCCCTGTTTTTACACTGTGTTTTTCATCTGTATTGGGCTTTTCATTAAGGTCTGCCTTACCTTCGTCAGCATAGTAGTCTTCCGGACGCATGAGAAACGTACGCATCCAGGTGGCGACAAGCACCAGAACGACGCAGCCAACAAAACCATAAAGCGGATAGAAGCCCCACAGGTTTTCCCAGCTGTGTATGACGTGGCGATGTATCACAAAGTCCAACACAAAAAGAAGCGCGCAAGTCCCGTAGAGGAAATACAAAATACGTTTTACATTTTGGGGGTTATCAAAAAGATATTTCTTTTTATCCTGCATGAGGTAATCCCGGTGCTGCCAAGATAGCTTGGGCCAGTTCATATAACGGTTGAGGATATACAAAAAGGGCTACACAACCCACAGTGGTAATGCCCAGGGCGATTAATGACGGTAGCGGCGCTTCTTTTATCCCGATTCCGGCAGAGGATGTCTCGGCACCGGAAAAAAAGGCGTGAAAAGGTATGGGTAATAGATAGGCGATGTTCAGCAAAGAGCTGATCATAAGTGCGACCATAAGAATCCATTGCCCGGTCTCGATGGTGCCCATTAACAGGAACCACTTACTCCATGTACCCCCAGTTGGTGGCACACCAATGATACTGAGGCTGGCAATAAAAAATGCCGCCATGGTGATTGGCATCTGTCGACCAAGGCCACGCATTTCACTTATTTTTGATTTATGTGCCGCGACCAGGATGGCGCCTGCACAGAAAAACAGGGTGATTTTACCAAAAGCGTGCATGGCAATATGCATCGAGCTGCCAATAACCCCCGCAGAGGTAGCCAGCAATGCACCGATGGTGACATAGCCCAGTTGGCTCACTGTCGAGTATGCCAGCCTTGCCTTTAAATTATCTTGCCGCATAGCTACCACTGAGGCCAGTAATACGGATGCACCTGCCAGATAGAGCAAGAACTGTGTGGTTGGCAGTACTGACAACAAATCAATGCCAAAGATAAACACACACACTTTCAATATGGTGAATACGCCGGCTTTTACCACGGCTACGGCATGCAACAGGGCACTCACTGGCGTTGGTGCGACCATTGCGGCAGGTAGCCAGCGATGAAAGGGCATAATAGCGGCCTTGCCAATACCAAAAATAAACAGCACCAGTATCACACCCACAGCCGTCGTATTGACATTGGAGTCAAATACGCCTCCGGGTTTAAAGTCCAGGGTGCCGGCCACAAACCAGGTACTGACAATGGCTAACAGGAAAAAGACAATTGAAGTGCTGAGCAATATACCGAGATAAATTCGCCCCCCCTTTTTTGCCTTATCAGTCCCTGCATGGGTGACCAATGGATAGGTGGACAGGGTCAACACTTCGTAAAAGATAAACAGGGTGAACAGGTTCCCGGCAAATGCAATCCCCATCACGCTGCTAATGGCGATGGCAAAAAAGGCGTAGAATCGGGTTTGATTCTGTTCATGATGGCTGCGCATATAGCCGATGGCGTAAACAGTTGTGATTAGCCAGAGGAAGCTGGCAATTAAGGCAAAAAGTATTCCCAGTGGTTCAATGCTAAAGCTTATCCGTAAACCCGGTAAAAGCTCCCACCAATGCACGCTGATGCTTTCACCTCGCTTGACGCCCAGGTAAAGGTTAATTACAAAATAGAGCAGCACTAAACTGGTGCTTATGGTCACGCCCTCGCGGAGGTCGGGTTTGCGCCCCGCCACCACAATGCCCACCACCGCAAATACAGGCAGGATGATGCTGAGCTGTAGCATAAGCTCCAGAGAAATACTCATGGGCTCACTCCAAACAAGCCCTGGGAAGCAGTCTGTGCCACCTGAACGCTAAGACGAGTGTCTATACCGAAATAGATATTGGCTATGACCAGTATCCAGATGGGAATCAGGAATGACAACGGCGCTTCTTTAATGCTTTCCCTACCGGCCAATGGTGGTTTGAAATAAGCCACTTCGACGATACGCCACACATAAACAATGGCTAATAGCGAGCCTAGCAGGATGAGCACAGCCACAGGCCACCAGCCATTTTCAATGGTGGCCAGGACCAGGTACCACTTGCTGACAAAACCAACGGTCAATGGCACACCGATTAAACTTAAACCGCCGATTACAATCGCCGCCATGGTATAGGGCATTTGACGGCCTAAGCCATGAAACTGACTCAATTGAACACTGCCAATGCGGTACATCACTGCACCTACTGCTAAAAACAGGGCACCTTTCATCAAGGCATGATTAAACAGATGCAATAAGGTCGCCATTAAGCCGGTCGTAGTACTAATACTGAAGCCAACTATCATGTAGCCAATCTGAGCGATACTTGAGTAGGCAAGCAGATGCTTGACATTTTGTTGGTAGATAGCCGCAGTCGAAGCCACAAATATTCCCGACAGACCAAGTATCAGAAACAGGATCTGCAAGGGCACGGCGGTGAAAGAAAAGGAAAGACCAAACACCGAGAAGGTAAAGCGAATAAGCAAATAAATGGCAACTTTTGTCGCCGTAGCCGCAAAAAAAGCCGTCACTATCGATGGGGCGTAGGCATAGGCATTAGGCAGCCACAGGTGGAGTGGGAACAGGGCCAGTTTCAGACAGATGCCCACGATCATAAAGGCAAAAGCAGTAAAGACGGTTCGCGTTTGCGCCACCTCTGGCAGACGCATGGAGAGATCATGCATATTCAAGGTGCCGGTCATCTGGTACATCAGACCTATACCTATCAGGATAAAAGTGGCACCGATGGTACCCATAATCAAATATTGGTAAGAGGCCCAAAGCGCATGTCTATCTTTACCCAGCGCGATTAAAGCGTAGGCTGAAAGAGAGGATATCTCCAGGAAAACAAAGGCATTAAAAGCATCGCCTGTTGCTACTATGCCAAGCATCCCGGCCAGGGATAACAGGTACAAAATGTAAAAAAGCGTGTGCCGGTCTGCGGGAATTTCCCGTCGTATACTGGTGTCAGCTGCAAGCAGCACAACAGTACTGACCGCTGAAATAACCAGCAACACAAATGCATTGAGCCGATCGATGCGATATTCAATACCCCAGGGTGCATCCCAGCCACCCAGTTCGTAAATAATAGTGCCAGAAGCCATCACCTGCTGCAGCAAAATGCTACTGATCAGAAAGGCTAAACCACTCACTATTAGAGTGAACAGCCATACTAGGCGTGGTCGTGTTAGAAACAGGCACAAAGGTGCCGCCATGAGCGGCACAATGACTTGCAAAACCGGTAAATGCGCTAACAATCCAGATTATCCTTTTTTTGTATCTCTTCTTCTTCGATACTTCCATAGGCTTCTTTAATGCGTACCGTCAGCGCGAGCCCCAAAGCCGTGGTAGCGATGCCGACCACAATTGCGGTCAGAATTAAAACGTGCGGTAAAGGACTCGAGTATTGGCTTATCCCATCGGCCAAAATGGGGGCGGTGCCACCATCGACCTTAGCCATGCTGATATAAAAGATAAAAACTGAAGTTTGGAAAATAGTCAGTCCAACAATCTTCTTGATCAGGTTGCCATGGGCGATAACGATGTAAAATCCGACCATCATCAGCACCACCACAACCCAGTAGTTATAGAGCCCAATTAACATTAAGTCCCCTTATTTTCATTGTCGTTACTTTCCTGGCTCTGCGAACTTTTTCTGCGGTCAGCAAAGTTGAGAAAGATGATGACCATAACCGATGCAACCGTGCAGCCCACACCCAGTTCGATTAAAAGTATCCCCAGATGCTGCCCTGCAACTGAGTCAGCAGATAATATGCTGTAATCAAGGAAGTTTTTACCGTTTAACAGAGAAACTACGCCTACACTACCGTATAGCAGGATGCCAGTGGCTGTGAGCCATTGAATAAAGGACTGATTAATCACTCGGCGTGCAGCACCCAAACCGAACAACATGGCATACAGGATAATGGCTGCGGCAAAGATCACGCCCGCCTGAAAACCTCCGCCAGGCCCGAAGTCGCCGTGAAACTGTACATAAAACGCAAATAGCAAAATAAAAGGAATCAATATTTTGGTTACAATACGCAGTATTAAATATTTTTCATGCATTGCGTAAGTGAGCGAATCGATTATTGTAATATTCTCGGCACGACGGACCACCGATAAAAGCGCCAATACCCCCATGCCTGCGGTAAAAATTACGATTACCTCGCCAAAAGTATCGAATGCCCTATAACTTGCGAGCACGGAAGTTACAATATTAGGTACGCCAATTTCCCGCATGGAATCGTTAATGTATCTTGGCTCAACATGGAGATGAATAGGTGCCTGCGCAGAGCCAAAATACGGCATATCCAGGGTGCCGTAGATCAACAGGCCACCAGTGACAACCACCACAACTAAAGCCAATACAGGTTTGTGGCGTACGTGATGTTCATGACGCCCTGTCATGGTAATCGCCACCAGCATAAGCAAGGTGGAAATACCAGCGCCCACGGATGCTTCTGTAAACGCCACATCCACAGCATCCATAGCGACAAAAAAACTGGCGGACAACAGGCCGTAAATGCCCGACATCATAATCACCGCAAGCAGATCTTTCATCCGAGCAATGGCAATGGCAGTACCCACCAGAAAGGCCAGTAAAACGATGTCAATCAGAGATTCTATGACTTCACCCTCTCATCATCCTGTTTCTCGTCAAGCTCCGGCATGAGATTATTATGCATCGCGGCTTTGGCTAGTGCATGGCTTGCCGTCGGGCAAATAAATAAGGTCAATAGTAGAATCATTATGAGTTTAAGTATCACGAGAATGTCTGGGTTTTGCAGCATTAGCCCGATTAGAATCAACGCAGTGGCTAAAGTCTCAGTCACGCCTACCGCATGCATTCGAGTATAAAAATCCGGAAAGCGCAATATGCCAACCCCACCCGATATACACAAAAAACTGCCGATCAGTAAAAACAGTGAGCTGCTTATATCCATCAATGTATCCATTATGAATGTCCTTCCATTATTTTTTCGGTCGACTGTAGCGCTTGAATATGGAGGCATCGGAATGGCGCAACACGCCAACAACGCTGATGAAATTGATGAGGGCGTACACTATAGCAATATCCAGAAACTCCGGTCGTCCCATCACAAAGCCCAACAGCGAAATGAGCAGAACCGTTTTGGTGCCAAACATATTGACGGCAAGTATACGGTCGTAGAGCGTAGGCCCCATGATCCCTCGGGTGACCGCCATGATCATGACAACAAGAATGGCTATAGTTGCAGCTATTAGCATTAGTTCTCCAGCTGAGTGATTCGGCGATCCATTTTACCGGTTTCCAGGTCTTCAATTGATTCCCGTAACAAAGCGTGTACTGTAAATTGATCACCCTCCAAATTTACGGTAACGGTACCCGGCGTCAGTGTAATAGAATTTGCGTAGATGACTTTTCCTATATCCGTCTTTTGGCTAGCATGGATGGTCGTCAGGGTAGGTGAAATGGTCTTATTGCCAAGCCAGATATGTTTTACAACCAAAAGATTGGCAAGAATAATTTCTTTAATGAGCCAAGCATAGAAACCGGGAAGTTTTAGCGTGAGATGCAAGGGCTGGGCTTCGTGGTCGACTACGTCCATTCGGTGCGCTATGTATAGAACAATGGCGATGGAGATCGCACCAAGTGACAGCATGAAGACAGTGTTGTGACCTGAGTTAATCAACCAAAATGCAGCTAAAGACAGAGATAGCATGAGAGTATGCCGCATTAGTGTCCCACGACTTGAGAGCGCCTGATAAGGCGCTGTTCAAAGATTTGGCATGCCTCAGCCTCAATTTTATTCTTATTCATAAGCAATCATAAACCTCATCAATACAAAAAACACAAAGTAGGCCGTCGCTACTGTCGCAAAAATTCGTGTTCAAAAACGGCAAAACCAAATATCTGACCAGCGTATGGCAGACTCTAATATAGCTTTAATACCATTGACAACGCTAAATAGTAATATCATGGATAAATAGAGCCTGCTCAGTTATCTGGTGGATGGCGTAAATACAGATATTGCAGGAGCAATATATCCGCTGGATCGCACTATTGGTGATCTCCAACCACACGGGTAATACGCACAGCAGAACCCATAAATAACAGGGTTTATACGGTTTTTGGTACGTTCTTTATGCCACTAATTGAGTTAACTATCTGCCAAGATACAATGGGATAGTCTTTCCGTTTACGCTCAAAAGCCCTGCACCAAGTTTTGCTGTGCTGGATATATACTCCCCGTCACGCTCTAATACACCCTGCTGCAACAGATCCCCCAAGCGTTGCTCGACCAGATTCTGTCCGATGGTCTGAATCTCTTCAGTCGAAGGCATTTCCGTCGATTCTCCCATCTTATTTCTCATCTCAATATGCTGCATGACGCTCTGTTCAGCCTGCTTCTCCAGCAGCGATCGCAACAGCTTCTCAGGAAGCCGGATGGATGCATCGGCATTTAACTTCTGTAGTACCGCCTGGATATTTCCTATCTCACTCCACAGCAGACCATCAGCCGCAACAAATAGACTGCCTTCAACATCACCGTTGGGGGTTTTAACAAAGAGACGCTTTATTGATAACTTGGGATTGGCTTTCAGCAGCTCCGGCCCTGCCCCCATCACCAAACCCATCATAGCCATTCTCTGTTGCTCCCTTGACAGTTTGTTTCCTCTTATTTCCTGCATTCCCTTTTGTAACCTAGCTGCAACCACAACTGGAATATTCTCAAACTCAAGGCTAATCTCAGCTGGGCCGTAACCAGCATCGTTGACCGCTATCGCATTTATGGAATAGTTTGCGGTAAAGGCAATGTTGTCCCCATCTTCCCGGGTATCGCCATACAGACTAATGGCATCTATTTTTACTGCCACACTATTTTTAGGATTAATAAAATCGATCTGTTTAACCCCTAATTTGCCATTACCTAAACGTAAATTGGACGTACCTGCCTTTGATTTGGATCCCAGGGTTACTCCTGTCACCCTAAAACTCTCTCCTTCCGCCCCGCCTAACCAGAACTCAGGGATTGTCAGATCTATATCCAGCTGGGTAAATCCCGTATCAAATAACACTTCTCCTTCGGCCCCTCCAAATTGGATCTCAGGCCCTCCTGCCCCTCCCGCAAACTTCAACGCAGGTATGGTAATCAATGTTTTTCCATTGCCTCCCAAGCCTATCCTTGTGTTTAGAATCTTATTTTCTCCTTCAGGGAAAAGCGCCTTCCCATCAGTCTTGAAATAGGTACCAACTGACGCTAGAGCAACACCGCCTTCTGGAGATAAAGGCCCGTGCACTATGTCGCTATGCATGGAAAATTTGAGCTCGGCAGCCTCAACATCCAGGGGTAATGACAGGGTAAACTCCGTATCAGCTTGCGATCCAAACCACCCACGCTGATATTTACTACTTGTAACCTCTAGACCAGACTGTTGAATACTAGAGATTATTTCCTGATAGCGGCTCTGCGCCTTAAACCCGATGAGGCCAGGAGCGATAAACAGTGCGAGAACTAATATCGAAAACAGGATAGCTAATTTTTTCATGGAGACTCCAACCCGGGATATCTTGTATTTTGTTATTCCACATAGGGCAAAACTGTTGTTTTGGAACAGATTGTCTGGCCTTCAGCCAGACACAGAACTGGCCATTTTGTCTCTACCAGCAAAATTATTCACAGAGCTGATTATTCCAGACACATCCAGACCACATGACTCTAGCTGTTGCGCAGATGAGGCCTGTTCAATAAAGCGGTCTGGCAGACCCAGATTCAGCACTCGAACGCTTGTATCATGCATGGCCAGACACTCGTTGACGGCAGATCCAGCTCCACCTTGAATCACGTTCTCCTCTAGGGTCACCAGGATCTCATGGGTTTCTGCAAGGCGGATGACCATATCCTCATCCAACGGCTTCACAAAGCGCATATTAACCACTGTTGCATGCATGGACTCGGCTGCTGACAATGCTGGAGCAAGCATGCTACCAAAGGCCAAAAGGGCAATCTTTTTTCCATCCCGAACCAGCTCCGCTTTTCCCAGAGGCAACACAGTACGCTGTTCTGAGATAGCAACGCCAGGGCCAGTTCCGCGCGGATAGCGCACCATAGCAGGCCCTTTATACTCATAGGCAGTCTGCAACATCTGACGACATTCATTCTCATCAGCTGGTGCCATCACCAGCATATTTGGCAGGCTGCGCACATAGCTCAAATCAAAACTGCCAGCATGGGTTGGGCCATCTTCTCCAACCAGTCCGGCCCGATCCACTGCCAAAGTTACATCCAGATTCTGCAGCGCGATATCGTGTGCTAGCTGATCGAAAGCACGTTGCAAAAAGGTTGAATAGATCGCCACCACCGGCTTTAGACCTTCGCAGGAGATGCCGGCTGCGAAGGTTAGTGCGTGGGCCTCTGCGATACCTACATCAAAATATCTATCCGGATACTCCTCGGCATAGCGTACCAGCCCGGAACCTTCTCTCATGGCCGGAGTTATCGCAACCAGATCTGGGTCCTCAGCAGCGGCATCACAGATCCAATCACTAAAGATCTTGGTGTAGGTGGGGCCAGATGCTGCATTTTTTATGGCTCCGGTCTCGGGATCAAATGCCGGCACCCCATGATAGTAACAGGGGTCCACCTCTGCCGGACGGAAGCCTTTACCCTTTTTTGTCACCACATGCAGAAGACGTGGACCAGGGATATCCTTCATATTTTCAAGGGTGGTAACAACCGTTTCGATGTCATGACCATCAATAGGCCCTATGTAGTTAAAGCCTAGCTCTTCAAAAAGAGTTCCAGGCAATACCATTCCCTTCATGTGCTCTTCCCAGCGCCCCACAAACTCGCTAAAGTGCGGCATGCCTTTGAGGGCGGATTTTCCACTTTCCCTTACCCTAGTGTAAAACTTGCTTGAAAGAACCTTGGCCAGATGGTTGCGAAACGCCCCCACCGGAGGAGAGATAGACATGTCGTTATCGTTCAAAATCACTAACAGATCAATATCCATAAAGCCGGCCTGATTCATAGCCTCAAAGGCCATACCTCCACTTATGGATGAGTCTCCGATTACAGCGATAATGTGGCGATCTTCACTCTTCTGTTTTGCGGCAACTGCCATCCCCAGGGCTGCACTGATTGATGTGCTGGCGTGTCCGACTCCAAAGGTGTCGAACTTGCTTTCCTCACGACGTGGAAAGCCAGACAGCCCCCCCTGTTTCCGCAAGCCATACATTTGATCACGGCGCCCTGTCAGTATTTTATGCGGATATGCCTGATGCCCTACGTCCCAGACCAGCCTGTCATCCGGTGTGTCAAAAACATAATGCAGTGCCACAGTCAGCTCCACCACACCGAGGCCAGCAGCTAGATGCCCCCCGGTTTTGGCGACAGACTCGATCAGAAAACATCTAAGTTCTTCAGAGAGTTGTTTCAATTGCGACGCACTCAAAAGCCGCAGCCCGGAGGGTGCATCAATGGCGTTCAGCAGTGGGTATTTGTCTTCACTCATTATCTATACTTCTCGAATACTTCACCCAGCGATGGGTACATCGGTCCAATTCTACATTAACTGCGCCATCCCCGCCGAAAAAACCTACATATCCGGTCATCAATTTTTCGGTTGAAGTTGGCCTGAGAGTGTATTTCAAACAACGACATTGATCTGTGATTTGTTTTATAATCCAGTCTGTTACTCAACTGCATAAGAATATCATGACATACCAAACAGATGACCTTCGCATCCGCGAGATAAAAGAGCTTATCTCACCAGAACAGCTGCTAGCTGACTTTCCCATCACCGAGCAGGCTGCAGAAACCGTGTATACAACGCGTCGCGCCATACACCAGATCCTGCACGATGAGGATGATCGCCTGCTGGTTGTTATTGGGCCATGTTCGGTACACGACCCGGACGCTGCGCGTGAATACGCATCCAAGCTCAAGCAACTGCAAGATGAACTCAAAGACGACCTGATGATCGTGATGCGGGTCTACTTCGAGAAGCCACGCACAACGGTGGGATGGAAGGGGCTGATCAATGACCCGGATCTGAATAACACCTTCCATATAAACAAGGGACTAAGACTGGCGCGACAGCTACTGTTGGATATAAATGGCATGGGCCTACCGGCGGGGACAGAATACCTCGATCCCATCAGCCCGCAGTATGTTGCAGACCTGATCAGTTGGGGAGCCATCGGAGCCCGTACTACTGAAAGCCAGGTTCATCGCGAACTTGCATCAGGCCTATCCTGTCCGGTGGGTTTTAAGAACGCCACCAACGGCAGCCTTAAGGTGGCACTGGATGCCATACGTTCCGCATCCCAGTCACACCATTTTCTATCCGTGGTAAAACAAGGGCGATCCGCCATCTTCGCCACCAGTGGCAACAGTGACTGCCACGTTATTCTACGCGGCGGTAGCAGGCCTAACTATGATACTGAGAGCATTAATATAGCAGCTGAAGAGATGGAGGCGTCCGGTCACAAACCTCAGGTTATGGTAGATTTCAGTCACGCCAACAGCCGTAAGCGCTACGAAAAACAGATCAGTACCGCGCATGATGTGGCGGGACAAATCGCCCGCGGTGACGAGCGTATCATTGGCGCCATGATTGAAAGCAATCTGGTAGCAGGCCGTCAGGACATCAGGCCAGACCAGGAGCTGACATACGGCCAGAGTGTGACCGACGCCTGTATCAGTTGGGAAGAAAGCGCGCCACTGCTCCACGTACTGGCTGACGCGGTAAAGCAAAGGAGAGGTGGTCGATAGATGCCTGGGTGGCAGACATAAAGCCCGTCACTTGGTTATCCGAAAATCATACCCAACCCCATCAATATAGACGGTATCGCCGATTGGGAAGAACTCATATATACCCTCGATCTTGCCATTGCCATTAATATCTATATTGATACCGTCGTTACGATAATCTCCGTCAACAGGCCCGCTATCTGCCAGAAATACCGCGTACCTTTTACCCTTCAGGATTATCTCACCACGCATCTGAGTCATACTGTAATAACTCATCTGCTTTCTCTTCCAGAGTACAGGGGTGGCATATATCCACAAACTGTAATCCCCCTTCAGTTGTGAGATACCAGTAACCCTATTCAGCGGCAAGCTTAACCTTGTTGCAAATATCCCATTGGACTCATTAAGCAGAGGCTTACCGTCATCACTCAGATCACCATTTTGGTTGCGATCAACAAACATACGAAAACCGGAAGAGGCAAGATCAAGCACAAAGTCGTATTTCTGACCATCACCCAGTCGGAAAAGACCATATAGCTGATCGGTCGACAGAAACCTGGGGAGTCGATGAATCCGCCGATTGGGTTTATTGTTAAAGTTTAAAAAATGAGAGACTGCTGCAATCTTAAAACCAACCGGTCTGAAACCCATGCCTATGGATATGTCCAATTGAACTGGGAGAGGCTCAGAATCATCTTTCATCTTCTGCTTGGGCTTAGCCGAAACCACAGGTGATTTTTTTGTTGCCGTATTAGGCCTGTCAACATATGGCCCCTTCTTCACCGGCACCCTCTTTTGGGTCGTAGATGGTATGGAGGGTAACTCCTCACCCGCCCATTTAGTTACAAACTCCTGCAACTGTATTAGGTGCGGTTCCCATGGCCTACCTGGCAACTCATAGATAAACAGCCCTGCAGCCAAAGACAGGATAAACAGCACAGAAAAAAATGGGCCACGGCGTTTGCGTCCTGACTTTTTTCTATCGCTGCTTCTACTAACTATTTGAGTGATACGGGAAGCGCGGGGGAACTTACTTTCACGATTTAGCATATCAGCACGATATGTAGATATTTAAACCTCATCGAATCCGGCCTCACGATACAGACTCTGAGCCTTTTCCAGATCTTTCTCCACCCCCAGTCCTTCCTTATACATTCGAGCCATAGTGGTAAGAGAACCGATCATGCCCTGATCTGCCGCTTTTCTGAACCAATTAATGGCCTTGGCCGAATCGCTGTCCACGCATTCACCTTCCATATACATAAACCCCAACCCATGTTGGGCCAGCGCATGGCCCGATTCTGCTGCCGCAGTCATATATCTTAGGGCCATCCCATCATTTTTAACCATTCCCAAGCCGTTCTGCGCCATTACGGCCATCCGGTACTGGGCCTCTGGGTTACCGGCATCAGCTAGGGGAGAGAGTAGCTTGGAGGCATCTCCAAAATACTTGGCTTCAAATGCTGATATTCCACTACGTAACTCCATTTCCATCTTTTCATCTTGACCAACCATCTCTCTCTCCTGTGCAAATCTAATACATTCTGCCAAACATTGATTCTGCCCCAACATCAACGCCAGATACAGTAAAACCAATCCAGGAAACCATTTTCTGAACGGATAATGTAGGAGATAATTCAAACTTGGTCATGCTATGCTATTTCTATGGACTGCCGTTAATATTTCTTTCGTCGGGGGAGAATAAAACCATTATCACCATACGTAACACACTGTTTCTACTGACTTTAATACTATCATCCGAGGTGACAGCGGATGATATTGCCGCTATTTATGCAAAAGAACGAAACATCTTCACTACCGCTGAAAAGACCTTGAGGCAGGGCAAGATAACCGAATATCAAGCACTGAGAAAAAAGTCTCGAAAACTACCCGCTTTACCCCTATCTAGAATACCGAGAACTTCGTTATGGGTTCTCCAATAAAAAACTTCCTCGGGTAAAAAAGTTTCTCGATAAATACCAGGACATCCCCATATCCCATCTCCTGCGCAGCGCCTGGCTGAATCATCTGGCCATCAAGAAGAACTGGTCCAGCTTTCTGGAGTTATACACACCACAAAGCAATATCGAAAGACAATGTAACTATATATACGCCTTGATAAACAGCGGACAGCAGGATACAGCTTTCAAACTGGTTGAATCCATATGGTCATACGGTGACTCTCGTCCAGACGCTTGCACCCCGGTCTTTAAGGCGTGGCACAAAGCTGGAAAATTAACACCAGAGCTGGCATGGAAGCGGATTGAGCTGAGTATGCACAATAACAGAACATCCCTTGCCCACCACCTAAGGCGCTATCTACCCACAAAACAGAAAGAGTGGTTTGACCAATGGCTTAGAATCCACAATAGGCCAGAAAAGCTATCAAAGAGGGTTAAGCTTCAGGGACCAGATAGATTACGTAAGGTCATCCTTGTCCATGGCATCAAACGCCTGGCACGCAGAAACATTGACCGAGCTCTCTCCGCCTGGAAGAGGCTACAGGCAGATAATAAGTTCTCAGCCAACCTACAGAAACAGGCAGAGCGCGCTATTGCCATACGCATGATACGCGGCAGACACAAGAAACTCCTTGGGTTTCTTGACCAGATCAGGCCCCACCCGGATGACACCATACTGCATGAAAAAAGGATAAGGACAGCTCTTTCCAACCAGAAGTGGGAGCTGGTAAACAACTGGATTCAACAACTCCCAAAACATCTCAAATCAAGAGACGAATGGCGTTATTGGAGAGCTAGAGCCTTGGGAGAACTTGGACAAATCAAAGAATCTGCGGCTCAATTTGAGTTGCTCACCAGTGAACGTAGCTTTTACGGCTTTCTTGCCGCGGACCACTTGGGTGCAGATTACAATCTAAATTACCAGCCTTTAAAGGTTAGTGAATCCACTCTTAACCAGCTCGAGAAAAACAGCGGGTTATTGCGTTCTAGAGAGATGTTCCTGCTTAACCGTTTTACAGATGGCCGCAGAGAGTGGCGAGCGGCCACCGCAAAAATGAGTCATGAGCAGCTAAAAGGATCTGCTATTTTGGCGCATAAGTGGGGGTTGCATGACCGTTCCATCGCGGTACTGGCCAAGGCCGGTTCCTGGGAAGATCTGAAATTGCGTTTCCCCCTGGCTCATCGCAAACGAGTAGATAAAAGAGCACAAGAAAAGAATCTGGAGAGCGCGTGGGTGTTTGCAGTAATTCGTCAAGAGAGCGCATTCATCCAGGACGCTCACTCCCCCTCAGGGGCTTTAGGGCTTATGCAGTTGATGCCAAGGACCGCCCGCAGCACCGCCCGTCAATTGAGAATGGGATCTCCCAAAAAAAGCAAGATTCTTCAGCCTGATGTAAATATACGCCTTGGAACCGCTTATCTTAGGGTAGTTCTAAACGAGTTGGGACAGAATATGGTATTAGCCACCGCCGCCTACAACGCCGGTCCTGGCAGAGTACGGGGCTGGTTACCCAAAAAAACCATTCCGGCTGACCTTTGGATAGCAACCGTTCCATTTGATGAGACCAGAGGTTACCTAAAGCGGGTCCTATCCTACACGATCATATATAAACAACGACTGGGGCAGAAACCGGAGCGCCTCATAGACAGCATGTCTCCGATTCAACCTAGCATCGGCAAGACCGCTGAGATTTCCCGGATGCAAAACAGAAGCTAATAGTCTCAATGTATGTACTGGGTTTCATCAGGATCACCAGTCGGATAATCCCTAACATCAGGACCATCCTCCCCGCTATCCTTTTTGCTAGCTATTCTGTTCTTGAGCTCTGTGATTACATGGGGGTCAGTGATCACCTCGTAAAATCTGCGGCCCCACTCCTCCTCAGTGTTAATACTATTTCCGACCCACAGTCGTACTGGAGCTTCACGTACCACAAGCCAATGCATCTTGCCGACCCGATCAGGATAGCGCCCAGCATAAAACACACTATGCTCGCTATATTTAGGGACGCTGCCACCCACTCGAACCAGAGCCAACTCTGTTTTAAGCTTAAAGAATGCAGGCATATCAAGTTCGATACCATTAACGTTGTAGCTTAAGAGTTCATCATTCCGGTCTTTGTGCATCATCCTTTGGTCCACTGGAACCACTACCTCAACGCCTCTTTTTACCTGCTCAGACAGAGCCGTACGGCGCAAAACTGCCGCACATGAGGATAAACGATCAGCCCGGTTTATAGCGGGCGAGATCATAATTTCCCTATCGCCATCATTTAGAAACGCCGGCGACCCGTCATTAAATGATATGCCCAAACCCAGTTCCAACTCAGGCAATCCGTGTTTCCTGTTTTGCACGTTTTGAGTATCTACAACCTGTATTATCTTGCGTGCCAGACCACAGGCAAGACTTACACACAACCACTGATATGGTGCATCCTCATATTCAGCAATACTCAGAATCACCGCATCCCCTTCCACAAATACTTTAGTGGCTCCAAAGCTCTCTAATAATTTTGTGATTGGCTGGAAAAAATTAAGGCTAAAGTGTGATGCAGGATTTAGATTTTGATCCAGCAGCTCGGCCGTTATTGCCGTTGAACCACGCACGTCCGCCTTGATGATCACATGATTTCTGATTCGATGACTCTCAACCCCAACCTCGGAATGCTGAATAAATTCCTGCAAACTATCATTGCTTCTGGATAGAGCAATGGTCTCGTCACGTAGCAGTATTCTGATGCTATTCATGACAAAATGGCTTTGATAAGACAACTTCAGATCGCGTCGTAACACAGCAAAGTCCCGCAAGAAACATTTGATGCGATATTCCCGTCGGACCTTGGACATATTAGTTATACGTTCAGCAGCTATTTCCAGCACTTTCCTTGCAATATCCGGTTGGGGTACGTTTTTGAGACCGGACAGTTTGCGTAAAAGCTTGCGTCGAGGAAGATCGCCCTCGAGATATTGGCAGATTATCCCCAGAGGAACTCGCCCGTGCAGTTCCTTGTACACTTTTGGGGCCTCGTGTGCTGCGTATATCTTTGCCGTAAGTCCCGTCTGTCTGAACCGGCGATGTACCTCTGACATGATATGCTCGTGCAACTTTCTCCAACGGACATCAGATTTCAAATCTGGCGCATTGGCTCTGTGCGTTGTTCTGGCGTGCCGGTCAGACCCATCCAGAAAAAGGATCGCTTCCATGTTCCCAGGATCGTCCAGCCATGAACATAGACCTTCGGCATATTCATCTGCTTGAATCGAACCGACGAATAATAACTCAGTCTCAAGAAAGCCAGACAGCATTCCTCGATCTTGCCGCAATCGCATGCCGGCTGAATCCCGTTCCAATCTAACGCCATCTTTGCTTGCTTCCGGCAATTGCGGAGCATGGGCCCAAGCAGGTAATCCATAACCGAACACATCTGTAACAATTCGGTTTATAAGACTAAAACGTCCTGGCTCATCTCGACTCATCATGGCGAGAGAGTAATGGTGCATAAACTGTTCTTCCGCCCATAGACTGGGAAGCTGCAATACAGGATTAAAAAGCATTAGCTTTGAAATTGGCCATGAACGCCCTAATACGGACTTACGCAGCTTACGCAAAGCTGTTGACTCAAGCTTATACACATGCCGAAACAGCTTGCGCGTAATGCGATACTTTAGTGCGGTCTCTTCTTTTGCCAGAATTACCAACTTGTCATGCAGGTGCACTGCGTGGCCACTGGATTGGTCGCCACCTATGGTTCTGGCGTGCTGCAGTCTATCTCTGTGCTGTATCAATTCTTCGCCAACAGACATTAATAGGTACTTAAGTATGGCAAAATGCAGAAGTTGTATCTGGTCTGGGGATGATTCCTTTCTGGCCTTGCTTACTCCGGCCTCCATTAATCCGGTATACGCTTTTTCAAAGTTCTCCAGGTCTCTGATACTGGGTGGCGGATGAGCCTCGCCCCAACTATTCACCCCAATGTCGTGCTGTAGCATGCGCCTAACAAGAATTCTGGTTGAGCTGGTAAATTGTGGACTTAAAAAGATGTCTATATGCGTGTTATCAATTCCACGAGGGATACGGTCAAGGGAAAATCTGAGAGGTATCGCCGCCGGCAGTGATGAGAACAGATCATCGACGTCTTGTTGCAGCCCAAAGATTTTTTTTAGATTGGTGAACATTCAACCATTATCGTCCTGTTATGCCGGAACACCAAATACATGGTTCATCAGGATGACATTGCGGCCACCAACCGGTCTTCCATTTCAATTCGAACAGCCAGTTCTTCTCCCAATACCGATAGATCATGCCCCAGCTTCCCCAATTCCTGTAGAGTTGATGATTCATATTTATCGTTGAAGGCAACTGCATATTCTGTCGCCTCAGCGATCTTGTCGTAGACCTCTTCTGCAACAGCTATGACACTAGCTCGCTTCTCATCACCACGCGATATGCGCTCAAGAATCTCAAAATGGCCGAAGGCAATATAGTCCATCAACACCTGACAAAACTTCTGCAATTTATGCTCATCCACCTCGCCTGGAGCAAATGGCTCCAGCCCAGCTGCCTGGCAAAACAGTGTCAGCATCTCCTGTCTTTCAAGCAACAGCTTATCAACCATCTCCCCGGTTCTGGTACGTCTCTCCTTGCTAATAGTTCTTCCTTCTGACATGTGACAGATCCTCTTTATTATCTATTTCAGGGCCAAGCTAATCATTATCTGGCGGCAGTGGCAAGCAATTCATTGGGATATTATACCTTCACATTAATCTCGGTTCTCGGCTAATTATTGCCCGGCTAATTCAACATCAATCTCACACCAACAATAAAGAGCAGTAGCGCAAAAAGACGTCTTAAGGTCCTGGTCGGCATGTTATGCGCCAGCTTTGCTCCCAAAGGAGCAAATAAAAAAGCGGTGATTACTATCCAGGGCATAGCGGTCCAGTAGACATAGCCGGTACTACCTGAAGGCAGATACTCTTCACCCCACCCTGTAACTATAAATCCAATTGTTCCTGCTAAGGCTATCGGAAAACCACAGGCACTTGAAGTCGCCACTGCGTTACGGATGCTAACTCCATTCCAGTGTAAGAACGGCACAGTCATAGAACCCCCTCCAATCCCAACAATCGAGGAGACCATTCCTATTACTGCCCCAGCCATAGACATTCCCACCCTACCTGGAATATTTCGATTTGAGCCAAAGTTCACATCCACAACCAAATGCAAGGCCACCAGCATGGCAAACACTGCGAACACTCTCTGCAACCAGACAGATGACAGCAAATCCGCAGTGACCGCACCAAGCCAAGCGCCCAATACAATTCCCGGGGTCAACATAAGAAACAGACTCCACTGCACGGCCTTATGTTTATTGTGGGCGTAGATGGATGATATTGAGGTCACAATAATTGTGGCCAGTGACGTGCCGATGGCCAGATGCACTACAATGGACTGATCCATTCCATGCCGGTGAAAAACCCACAGCAGAGTTGGCACAATAACCAGCCCACCACCCACACCAAACAATCCGGCCGTCAAACCCGCCAGTGCTCCCAACGACAGGTATACCAAAATCTCCTGCAGATGTGGCAAACTTCCAGCCAATTCAGTAAATAATTGAGACATATCTATAATTTGGACCTATATTTTATTTACATAAAACTTGGCTGATATTCAAAAGAAAGGAAAACTATCTTCAATGAAGAATAACAGAGTATGCATTCTTGGAGGAACAGGTTTTGTTGGTCATCATCTGACTGCAAGACTTACCACAATGGGGATAGAGTGCCGAATTCCCACCCGCTACACTGAGCCATATCGCGCTATCCGACTGAATGGGCCGGTGGAACTGGTTACTGCCAACGTATTTGATCCGGGACAACTTAAGTCCCTGTTCACTGACTGCGATGCCGTAATCAATCTGATTGGCATATTAAACCAGGGGAGTAATAGCAGTTTTCAGCGCCTGCATGTGGAACTTCCAGATATGGTTATCGATGCATGCAAGAGTGCGAAAGTAGGCCGCCTGCTGCACATGAGCGCACTGAACGCCAACGCGACCGGAGAAGTCAGCGACTACCTGCGCACCAAGGGTGAAGCCCAGAATCGAGTCCTGACCAACTCCAGCAAACAAGGCAGACTCAACGTAACCAGCTTTGGGCCATCGGTTATCTTCGGGCCTGATGACAGCTTCTTTAACCGCTTCGCTGGCCTGCTCAAACTTACACCAGGACCATTCCCACTGGCCTGTCCAAACTCACGCTTTGCACCGGTCTATGTAGGCGATGTGGCCAGGGCATTCGCCGAGTCATTGGATAATAAGGAGACATGGAAGAAGCACTACGAACTGTGTGGGCCACGCATATTTACTCTGCGCAGGCTGGTTCAATACACAGCCAAACAGTTGGAGCTGAAGAGAACCATCATCGGATTAAACGACACTCTTTCACGCATTCAAGGCCATGTGCTTGGACACTTTCCGGGAAAACCATTTTCCTACGACAACTATCTATCACTGCAGATCGATAGTGTTTGCAGCAGAGACGGTCTGGGTGAACTCGGTATTAAGGCGACCGATATAGACGCAATAGTCCCGTACTATCTTGGGCAACGCTCGGAAAGATCACGTTATCTGAAACACAGGAATCGTGCACAACAGTCACTGAAGCAATTTCTCCAGCCTTGATCTGCGCTGCTCAAGCGGGAGATTGGCAAGTTGCTCACAGTCTTTGTAGAACTTACCAAGATCCCCTTTGGCCTCTTTCAGTAATTTAAGAAATGCCGGCACCCACTGCGCGTAGGTTGCGACCGAGGCCAATCTGGCATTATTAAGATCTCGCTTAAACCAGTGGTCAAAACCAGCATAGCCATTCCAACTTTTTTTAAGTCCAAGATAGTCATTGCGGAGTTTGTTAAACTCAGTGGCCTTTCGTTTTCGCATTTCGGACACAGACAAAGAGCCTGTATATAGTTGTTGCAGACGAGATCTTGTATCCAATAATAGACGATAAAATTCCTCTTTTCTGTGCTTGCGTTGTTGCCACTGTTCCGTGCCTGCCCCATCTTTACTCAAGCTGAACCAACGCTCCACTCCTACCATTTCAACCATTGATGCAAAGGCCTCATTGAATGAACTGTCACCTGCAACATAGAGTTGCTGATGAGCCAGTTCATGAAAGATCAATCCCACCAATTGCGACTCCGGCCAGTTTATTACTGTACTGGGAAGAGGATCATCAAACCATCCCAAGGTTGAATATGCAGCAGCCGGTTCTATCGTCACGTCCAGGCCATCATTACTTAGGGCGTTCGCATACATCTGCGCCTGCTCTAGGTCAAAATAACCACGGTAACTGGCACAGCCGATCACCGGATAACACCAATGTTTGGGACTTACCGAGAACTCCGGAGTTGCCACAACGCTCCAGACAACGGCACTGCGGTCGAGTGATGCATAAGAGCGATAGCTATTATTTTCTGGTAACTCTAACTTGTCAGTTGCGAACTCACGAACTCGCAAAACTAGTTCCAGTTTCTGCTGAAGCTCAGTATCATTTTTTATATCCTGCAACAGATCGTTGATCGACCTGCTGTCTCCCAATAGGCTAAAGTGCCCATGAATAGATTGGTAATAATAGCCGACAGTTTCACATCCATTTAAAAACAGCATCGACAAAAACAGGGCTAACAGTGCCTGTCTACGCCCAACCATATTGGGAGGCACGAAAGATAGACATCTGGCCAGATGCATTTTTACTTAGTCTGAAACAAAAACAACATACATGGCATTATCCATTAAACTAAAAGACAATGCAGTCAACAATAGAAACCAGACAAGAATCATGAAGAGCTATCTAGTGGGAGGAGCAGTACGGGATCAACTGCTTGGACTGCCAGTTGAAGATCGTGACTGGTTAATAACCGACGTTA
>RRYU01009768.1_pt1 | contig 24455 bp, 16 predicted proteins | sample 2162651 | NCBI WGS metagenome assembly RRYU01 (sample SAMN10267283, study PRJNA491782) | microbial mat metagenome | isolation source: biomat in the production well | place: Japan: Minami-Kanto gas field, natural gas well KTG3 | collected 2017-06 | reverse complement strand
AGCCCGCTCCCAAACTGCTCCCGGCCGGGGGAGCCTGAACGGATACGCTTGAACGTATGTTAATGATTATCTGGTAATATACTCGAAATATGGATGTAGTATGCTCGTCTAAGAAAGAGGACTATTAGAAGTACATCCCGATCCGCGTGTCGCACCACGACCATGCTGATCTGCAGCAACGTGATCTCCCTGAAACATCCTACACAGCGTTGTCAAACACCAGCGAGCATGGTATGATCACGCCATGCAACCCCCGTTTTTGCTGATGAACGCATCCTTTTCCTTGACCACGCACTTCTTTCCTGGTCTTCGGGGCAGCGACCCACCCACATGCGCTGTTCCTGGTCGCACATCTTTACAATTCACGTTTATACATGTATACTCTTATTGGATTTTTGTATCGCTTTCTCAAGCAGTGAGGTTCGCTCTGTGTTTCCAGCATCATTCACGCCAACCTTCAGTGGTCATGAGACCTTTGTGCTGCGGAGTTCGTGGTTAAAGAAGGGCTACGATGTCATCCAGGCATACCCTGACCTGTTTGCACAGCCAGATGCCTACGTGAAACTGGGGGTCGGTAAAAACATGGCCCAGTCCATCCGCTATTGGGGACGGGTGTGTGGCATGGTTGACAAAATGCCCGATGGCACGGGCTATGCCCCAACGCCACTGGGAACCTGGCTCCTGGATGACCATGGGGTCGATCCCTTTCTGGACTCGCCCGCCAGCTGGTGGTTGTTGCACTGGCAGCTTGCCGCTCGCCCGGACGTGGCCCTCACCTGGTTTTATACCTTTAATCTGCTGCGCGGCGGCGAGTTCACGATCGCACAGCTGGGGCGGCAGATCCAGGATCTGGCGACCGAACATGGCTGGCGGATTCCCTCGACCGCGACGATTGAGCGTGATGTTGATTGCTTGGTGCGCTGTTATACCCGACCATCGCCAAAGCAATTGGCACTGGCGGTCGAAGATACGTTGCTCTGTCCGCTGCTGGATCTGGGGTTGCTGCAGGTCATTCCGGGCCAACGTGTCTACCGTCTGGTGCGTGGTCCACAGCCGACCCTGCCCGATGCGCTGGTGGCCTATGCCATCCATGCGATGCTCCCGGCAGACGGATCGCGCACGATATCCTTTCGGCAGTTGGCTTATACCCCATGCTCGCCCGGGCGGGTCTTTTGCCTGGACGAGGACTCGCTGTACCAACGAGTGTCTCGCCTGAACGAGATCACCCAGGAGGCCGCTTTTTCCACCGACCAGGCCGGTATTCGCCAGGTGTCCTGGCGCGACACCGGCCCGGATGTGGCCCAGGCGCTGCTGGAACGGGCCTTTGCGCAGGAGACGACACGATGACCAACATGGGTGATCTGCTGCCCGTTGCGGTGCGCTACACGCGGGCGGTTCACATTGCACGCGATTTTGCGGTGGGCGATCCGGCACTGGCAGGCTACCAGGCGACTCCGCTGGTGTTACAGACCCTGGCACGCATCCTGGCTGGCTTGCACCCGGCATCCAAAGACCGAGCATTTGCCCTGACGGGGGTGTATGGCACGGGGAAGTCGGCGTTTGGGCTGTTTCTGGCGCACTATCTGAGCGCCGCGTATCACGAACGACAGCGGTTGCTTGACCAGCATGGCACGGTCGCGGTGTTTGATGGTCTGGCCTCTGCTGGCCCGCCCCTCCTGCCCGTCCTGGTCAGCGGTAGCAATCGGTCCCTGCGCCGCGCCATCCTCCAGACGGTGCATCAGACCTTGACGGAGCAGACGAGCCTGCCCGATCGGTCGCCTGACCTGCTCGCCGCGATTGCGTCGGCGCTGCAGGATGCCCGTGTTGATGCGCAACGGGTTGCCGATCTGGTTGAACAGACCAATCAGGCGCTGACGCAGGATACCGCCTATGGCGGCACGCTGCTGATTCTGGATGAACTGGGCCAGCATCTGGAGTACGCCTTTCGTCAGAACGACGCACCGGATCTGTTTGTGCTCCAAACGCTGGCCGAGATGGCGGCACGGAGTGGCCCGACGCCCTGTCTTCTGGTGACGATCTTGCATCAGGCGTTTGATCGGTATGCCACCACCGCAGGCGTGGCGCAGCGCATGGACTGGCGCAAAGTACAGGGACGCTTTGTCGATATTCCATTCCAGGAACCAGACACGGAGATGCTGCGCATGATCGGGCATGCGCTCTGCCCCGATGACACCGCTGGACAGACCCCGGAACGACACGCCTGGGCTGGGCAGTTCGCAGCGCTATCTGAGGAACTGGATCTGCGTCCATCGGGTATCTCCGCCGATGCGTGGACACACCTGCTCGCACAAACCTATGCCATCCACCCGCTGGTGCTGCTCATGCTGCCCCGGCTCTTTCGCCAGCTTGCGCAGAACGAGCGGTCTCTCTTTTCCTTCCTGACCAGTCAGGAACCCTGGGGGGTGCAGGATGTCCTGCGCACCCATTGCGCCAACGGGGTGTCTACGCCGGTCTACCGGGTGCCCCATCTCTATGCCTATGTCGAGGCGACCATGGGGGTTGGCCTGTATACGCGCTCGCGGGGACGACGCTGGGCGGAACTGGCTGAGGCACTGGCTCGGCTGCGCGATCCTGACTCGCTCACACAGGCGGTACTGACCACGATTGGCACCCTCAATGCGTGTGGGCAGCAGCACGAATTACGTGCCAGTGACCGGATCATTGCCTGTGCCCTGCGTGATGCATGTGATGCCCCCGATGTGACGCAGACCGTACAGCAGCTTCAATCTGAACAGCACATTACCTATCGCCACCATAGCGATAGTTATGTGCTCTGGGAGGGCAGTGATCTTGATCTGGATACACTGGTGCAGGACGCGATGCGCAGCATCAGCAATCAGACAGACAGTGCAACGCTGCTGCAACAGAGTACCGAGCCGGTACCGCTGGTGGCGCGCAAACACAGCTACCAGACGGGGGCCGTCCGCCACTTTGCGGTGCGATTTGTCGCGGTTTATGATCTGCCTACGTTGGCACAGATGCCCACCCCCATAGCTATTCTACAATGCAGTATTGATTGTTTGGTGCATTGCTATGTGCCAGCACGAAGGGTAAGTGTTCACACTTCTCACGTAGCACCGGCATTTTGCCGGTCTGAGTTGCGATATCACCGGCACGATGCCGGTGCTACCATGGTGCGTTACCCCAAGTGTGAACAATTACCACGAAGGTCTCTCTGTTCGTCATCAGTCGACCTGTGCTACAATACAACCAATACAACCCTTCAGGCACAGGATGGTCCATGCACAGGCTTGTCTGGAGAGCTATGTTCTAGATGATCGCCCCTTTGATGATCGTTTTCGTTGAGCAGACTGTGGTGCAGTATCATCGCGCATTGTCAGGGTATCGACCTGAGCTTGAAGCAGATGAACAGCCTGTTTCAGTGCCTCAGTTGTTGCATGAAGTGTCACGAGATGTTGCAAAAGATGGCCGGTTGCCATCTCGACCGTTAATTGTTCCCGCGACCAGAGGCCGAGCAATTCTTTGGGAGACACCGTTGCCATATGTTGCTCCTGTTATGCATCAGCCAATGGCTGTGCAGAATTAAAAATGTCGCCGATTAGCGACATTTTAACACACAGGATGTAATGTGTCAACGTACATGTTGTGACGGAGGGGTGTGTGCAGCGGCTTGGGGAAAAGGTTCGTATGTTGCGCAAACGACGGAAGCTCACCGTGAAAGCGTTGGCGTTGGCGCTCGGCTTTCCGTCGCATAGCTATGTAAGTGAGATTGAAACGGGCAAGAAGATCCCATCAACCGAAATGATTATCAAGATGGCCGATCTGTTTGGGGTAACGGTTGACCAGCTTGTCCGCGATGAGCATGAAATACCCTGAGGTCTCTCCTCCTAGCGCAATCACGTTCAGCCCAGGTCAGCTTTGCGGGCACGCAGTTTCGCGATCACCGCTTCCTGACCTGGTTTGGGCGGTTCAGGGGCGGACAGAATTTTCGTGCGATAAGCGGATAGCCCTTCCAGACGCCGAAAAACCCTCACTCCCCGGCCCCCTCTCTCAAAATGAGAGAGGGGAAGAATCGCATTCCAATGCGGTGTGTGCCAGGCGATATGCGGTGGTGGCAGGTGGGTGCGTTCTTTCGTACCAGCGGCCACGCCCAGCAGATACGCCACATGCTGGCTTGGCTGTCTGGCATGGCTGATGATCTGACGCAACGGTGAGCGCGGGTGGAGCCAAGGATCTCTCATCGCATGGATGCACATCCCGATCTGATGGTCTATGCGTCCATCGTATCCATACACCAGATGGTTCAGCCGGATACTGTATCGCACTCCCGGTCACGACGATTCGGTCTGGATCACCGGGTGCAAGACAATGCGATGACCGCCAACAATGATCTCGTTCCCGCGCACGACCACCTGATCGGTTGCGCTGGCGGGGGTCAGCGCGACCTGGTCACCATGGATCGCAACATCCAGCGTGATCGTGGTCTGCACCTGGCTGGCCAGCCGATCGAGCCAGATCGCCAGGGCATCCGCCAGCGGTGGGTCGCTGGCGCCCGCAGCAACCCGGTCAATGTGCTGCTCCAAGAGGGCATCAAAGTCATCATCGCGCAGATCGGACAGGCGCTGTGCGGTCATACGACTCCTCCTTGTTGGCGCAAGATGCGCACCTTCCATTCCTCATAGCCGAGCACGATCAATGTCTGGCCACGCTCATTAATGTTCACGGGCGTGTTCAGATCCCTGGTGATTGTCTCCAGCGTACCAGTGACGGTATCGCCATTGAGTTCTTCCCACACCTCAGGCTGGAGCATCGCAATGAACGTCCGCACCCGACCACCTCGCCACAGCCGGACGATGTAGAAGTCATGCCGCACCGGCCCGCTGCGTTGGAGAAAGGAGAAAGAAGATCCTATCGACGGACATGATTATCAAGATGGCCGATCTGTTTGGGGTAACGGTTGACCAACGTGTCCGCGATGAGCGTGAGCTAGACTGACATCTATGCGACGCCGTCGATACGATAGATACCGGCATCAAATCCGCCCATTTTTTCGCGCCGTTCCCGCATGATGGTGAACACTTCCTCTTCAGTGTAGTTTGTCACCTTTGCAATGGCAATCAATACGTCCATCATATCAGCGATACGTTCACTCATCGAATCGGTACTGTCTTCATCACGTAAACGTGCATGTTCCGCAACGAGTTTCTCAAATAACTTCTCCCGCAATTCATTGCCCACCAGTTTGCGCGTGGTCGCCGAAACACCACTACTCACCGTATACTCAATCGCCTGTTCACGAATAAGTGTCCCTGGTGATGGCCGAAAATCAGTTGTATCCTGATCGCGTTTGGCACGATTACAGCGATAGCACAGGGCCTGCAAGTTCCGCTCATCATCAACCGGGATTCGGACGTTGTCTTTCAATACATAGCCAAACCTATCCGCCTGACTCTGTGGCACAATGTGGTCTATATCAATCGGTGACACTTTTGATGAGATGCCGCAGAGTTCGCATTTGCCACGCGCTGCCTTCAAGACACGAAATCTGGTCGAGGCTTTGGGCTTTGTTTGCGTCCGCCGCAGTGACTTTTTATCGATCCACTGACGGATTTTTTCTTCACAGAGCGTTTTTGCCTCTTCAATCAGTGTCACATCGCTTAAATCAAAGTTCAGCAGGAACAGTGAACGGCTACGATCATAGTGGATAATCTGATGTTTGGTCAACGTCTTTTTCGGCCAACACATGAGAATCTTCTCGTAATAGGCCTGCACGGACTCATCGTAGCCACTTAACGTATGTGCGAGTTCCGTCCTGGACGATCTGCCATCGCGTTCCAGGAGATGCAAAATAACCGCTGGCTGATAGATGTCGGTCATCGACATCGTTTCGTGCAAAAACGTGAGGAGTTCGGAGAGGTTTCTCATGAGCGTCTATCTTTGCACCTCATTGGAACAAGGTGAAGAGCCGAGTGACGGGACGATACGTGTGGCGTGCGGGAGATCCATCTGTATGTATGTATGAGCACTTACGGATTTCGCCGGGTAGCGCGATTCCAGAAGATGCACGCTTGTTGTTTTGTTTATAGCGATCTGCTTCACGCGCTGACGTAACCGCACGGAACTGACGCGCCCTGGCATGGGCAGGCTGTAGATGCCCGTTTTCTCGCTTTCCGTCTCACTCGGCGGATAGATGGCTTCTGTCTCTTCCAGGATCGTCAGTGCTGTTGCCAGGTCATTGTCGGCAGTGCTGGGAATGTTCAGCGCCTGCCGCAGGAACATGCGCGTCGGGCGAAGGTTCGGATCGGGAACCACTTCGCAGAGGGCGACGATCTTCAGAATCCGTTCCGCTAGGGTGGTGTCAACCGTTGCGTTGCGTAAGCGTTGGCAGGAATGTTCATACACATCGTCCAGATCTGGTTTTTTCGTTTCAATGCTGTCCTGAAAGTAGTCAAACAACAGGTCAAGCGTGAGCAGGGTGTGCCAGTCTGGATAGGGGCTGGCAAGTGATTCGCGCTGCAGAAAGCCGCGCAGCCCACGTTCATCGTTCAAGAATAAAAACATGGTGCGCTGGCTCTGCGCAACTCGACGGTTGATCAGCGGCAGCGCGTAGGTTGTGAGTGGATGCAGCGGGAAGGTTCCCTCCACAATCACCGATTTCACCCACTCTTTCGCGTATCCCTGCGCTTTCCAGATGGGGAGAGCCATATCCAGCAAGACATCACGCTGCGGGTTCGGCAGCAGTGTGGTCGTCTCTGCGGCTGGTAAACGCTGGATCGTTCCTCGAATCAGTTCTTCGCTGCCCTGAATATTCAGGGAGTGATGTTTGAAGCGACCACCGATGCGCTCCACGGCTTTGCCCGCCTGGGCCGTACCGCTCTCTGCCGAGGCACTGGCAAAACTCTCCAGGCTGGCAACGATAAAGTGAATCTGGCTGTCCCCATACGAGGCACTGCGTTCGGCCAGGTTATCGACGGCTTTGGTTTCTGCATCAATTTCGCGGGACTGCTGATCAATGGCGCGTTCAAAGCGGCGCAGAAATTCGGTAAACTCATCGCAGATGATCAGAATACCGCTATGCGATGTCTGTTCCCTGAGTTGGCGTGCGACCGTGATATAGGTCTCGTGCGGCTGGCTGTAGCCGTAGATGCTAAAGCTTGACCCAACGACAGCGTTGAAGATGCGTTCAAAGGTGGAAAACGCCATATCCGCCTGAGCGCTGCCAAGCTCGGCCAGCAGTCGATCCAGTTCCTTGCCCTCGCGCTCCTGGAGCATGGTACAAAATGTATGGAGCAGGGGATGTGTATCACGCTGCCATGCGGCGATCTGCTCCTGGGCCGCCTGATATTTTGTGCCACGCATCATATGTTCGAGTCCCGCATGCTTCAGAGCGGCATGCAGGCCGTGTAACACAAAGCCAGGGAAGGGTGTGGTCGCATCAGCCTGGAGCAGCACAACCAGAAAGGGCGGCTTGTTGGTACGCTGCGCATGAATCGTGGTGAACTGATTCGGATCAATGCTGCGCACTTTCTCATAGAACGGCTGCATCACCGGATCATCAACGGAGCGGGCAAAATAGTTTCCGAGCATCAGCAACAAATCGGATTTACCCGTGCCGTAGGTACCCACCAGGGTGCGTGCCCGTTCAGTGCTACTCGGATTGAAACTGCGGGCAATATCCGTCAGGAGCGCAATAGACTGAGAGGTCGGGATGTAGGTACGAATCAAACGGGCATTCATCGCGGCATCCTCAAAGTCAACCGGGAGTTGCACAGATGGCTTGAACTCGCTATCAACATGAATCAGATCCGCAAAGCGAACAAGAGATGTCGTGGTCATACAGCCTCGCATGAAAGGGATAGACAGGAACGCTGACCACCATCAGGCAGAACGGGCGACAGCGTGGCACATGTAAAAAGATGGGTGACAATCACAACGCCACACGGCAGATAGGGCAGGCGACTGACCCGATTGGCCCAGACGGTGCGCTGATCGAGTGACCAGGTTGCCAGCACGGCATCAAGCTCATCGACTATCAGCACAGGCGCAGGACACGTATCGCACCAGGTTGTCACGGCCTGAACCAGATTGTCAGGTCGATAGGTGGCAATGGTGTCTGCAAGCGTATCAAAATAGCCTGGCGTGCCGGTGTAATCCAGATAGTGCCAGCCATGCTCGGCGCAGAGGCGTTGAGCCAGGATGGTCTTGCCATGCATGGGGGGCCGGTTAGCCATGCCACCCGGTAGCGCGGCTCGCGGAGACAGCAGGCCATAAAGTGGCGACTGGCATGGGCAAAGAGATCTGTCATCGTGTGTGGTAATACTGTTCAAGGAAGGTCAACGGCGAATCCTGAAAACGACGAGACACGGGTTCTTGTTGCGTATCGGCCACCGTCACCAGCCCCCTGGCCTGTAGGGTACTCAACCAGTGCAGCACCTGCTCACGCCGCGCCAGAAAGATACGTCCGGGCATCTCTGGCTCCTGGCACACCTGTGTCAAGCGCAGGGTGTCAATACCAGGGAAGCGCCGCGACCAGCTATCGAACAAGACAAAGGCGACGATAGACGGATCTGGTTCGTGCGCGGTACGCGTTTCATACTGGTCTTTCTGAACCTGACGCAACAGCTGCAAGTCGCCCAGTGCGTCAGGACGGGTATAACACTTGATCGCTTCGTTCGCGTCCTTTGCCACGGCGGTTGTATTGGGCGGCGCCTCCTGAATCACACGCTCAACATAGGTCTGCAGTTCCGTGCGGGTGAACGACATGCCAGGTGTGGCAAACTCGTTAAACAGCCGGTACCAGACCTCGGCACGTTCGCCGGTATCGCTGGCAAGATGATAGTGCAAGAGCCAGAGCGTACCAGGTTGGGACAGGGTCGGGTCGTGCGCCGCGATCAGCGTCCCAACCGCCGACAGGGCGTACGTGTGTGTGGTAGCACGGCCCAGGCCGGTCTTGCAGAGCCAACCGCGGAACCCTTCGACCATGTAGGGATTGACGCCCATATACGCGCCCACCGCGTCTTCGGATGTGGCTGCGCCCGCGGCGATGCACTGCACCATCCGGGCTAACCGGTCGCGGTTCAGGGCAAATTTCTGATAAAAAGCAAAAGAACGCATAATACCTCGTGGAAAGCAGGAAGAACAGATCGACAGGATGATACGGATGATAATGCGGAGATACCCACGGTTTCGGAGACAGCACACCAGACCAACCCGTGGTGATCTGGGACGATGCGCTGTGTTGGTGACGTGGTGTCATTGACGTTTGTAGCGAGTCCTCTGCGGAATCGCCAACCCATCTGGGCAAAACAGGTTTCTTCATGAGAGCGTATACGTATCAACAGAACAGGTTTTCTGACATGAACCTACGCATTGGCTGTCACGCGGGAGTAGGTTTCGTCTCTCTGCGTGCATGACTATAGCACATATCTGGAACATCTGCATGACCAGTGAGAAACATTCTTGGAAACAGGTACTCTATGCAGACACTCTCTGGTGTGTTCAGAGATCTTCATGTATGTGTCCAGACGTGTGCTGAACAGAGGCCAATTCTGCGAGCATCTGCCGCACCTATCTGCTCACGTCTTCTTTCGGATGGTCGTTCCACCATGTTTTCGGTTTCCATATCTCTGGAGAATCTCATACCCTTCGCTGGCACTACCGACCGTGGCAATCAACTGCCCCTGGTAGATCACCCAGAAGGCTTCGTCATCATACACAACCCCCGTTTTGGCGGAAGAATCACGCGTGGATGGGGTAGATGCCGGGCTTGTGGTTCGCGGTGTGCGCGTGTCGCGCATCGCTCGCTCACCATCGTGCTGCATCCGTGCGGTAACGTCTCGAAATGCCTGGGCATCGCGGCGAATCAGGGCGTCATCTCCGGGCCCGTTCGTCTGCGGGGGGTGCTGCGTCTTTTTTTTCTGGTGCGTCGCGGGTGATCGGGAACTGGTTTGATCAGCGGCGATCAGGCGTTTGGGCTGCGTGGCCGACGTGCGTGAACGATCTGGTGTGCTGCGATGTGTGGCCTTCATACGGTGAGATCCTCCATTCGGGATATGTCGTAGAGACAGAGATGACTGTCGCACATGGCTGAAACGAGTCTATGACCAGTGCATATCGTCACAGGAAACAGATGTGTGTGTCAGAGAGTTCCTCGTGTTCTCATGCACCCATAGTCAGTATAGCTGGTGCCCCGTCCACAAATGTGGTCATCATGGCGTCTTCTCGTCAAGATACGGGGGGCGTGATGCGCACGTCGAGATGGTCAGCGCGGCTATGACAGCCGCGCTGACGGGCAGGGGAACACCCAGTTGATGGGGGCACCGCATTCTTACTTGCAGATACATAAGCTGCCGTATCAGGATTATCCGCATAGCTTGCACATGATGAACAACGACCAGATGCTGCTCCTGCTCGATGCTCGGTTCATTGTCTTCTACGGATATTCCGCCAGAGCCAGTGTACGGCACGATAGAGCAGTGTTGTGACTGTCAAACGTGGTTGCTGAGGGAATGATCTCTGTGTTGGGATCGATCCCAGTTTCCCAAGCATCTCAACCCGGCCATCTGAAAGCGTAAATGTTTGAGCAACAACTGATGGTGGTAAGTAGATAGACGCATATTCAAAGCGCTCTCTCAACCTGGAACTAATCGGATGTTCCTGGCTAAATTCACCGATAATTTTACCTCGCTCATCTACACCGGATATTTTGAAAACAAATATATCACGCAAATCATACCCGTTCTCGCGTTCAGGTATTACTTCGCTAATATGCGTAATTCTTCGTGATCCATCGCGTAATCGGTTGATCTGCACCACGAGATCGATAGATGAGCCAATAAATGATCGCAGATATGACACCGGAAGATCTGGTTGATTAAATTTGATCATCATCTCCAATTGTTCGAATGCCTCCGATGGAGTATTCGCATGCAAGGTCATCATGCTTCCATCATATCCACGGCGAATGATCTGCAGTGCCTCAAACACTTCCACGCCGGTCAGTTCGCCAATGATAATCCGCTCCGGGCGCATTCGTGACGTCGTTCGCAGCAATTCGCGTACCGTGACACCCCCTCGACCATCACTATCAGGTAGTCGGCTCTGGAGTGATATTACATGATCACGTTGGATTTGAAATTCTGCAACTTCTTCAACAGTAATAATACGCTCGTCGTCTGGTATGAACTGGGCCATAATATTCATAACCGTCGTCTTGCCGCTGCCGGTTCCCCCTGCAACAATAATGTTAAGTCGGGATTTGATACAGGCGTTGAGGAATTCAGCCATTTCCGGAGTCAGTGAACCAAAGCGGATTAAATCAGCCATGGAGAGTTGATTTTTGCGGAACTTGCGGATGGTCAGGCACGGACCGTTGAGTGCCAGTGGTGGGATCACCACATTCACACGCGAATCATCAGGGAGACGTGCGTCTACTGTGGGCGATTGCCCGTCGACCATCTCTCCGAGTGGCAACAACACATGATAGATGGTGCGCATCAAATGATCCGTATTTTTGAAAACAGGGCGGACGCATTCAAGCTTTCCGCGACGCTCTACAAAAATCTGGTATGGCCCATTGACCATTATTTCAGATACATCTGACGCTTGCATCCAGGTCTCCAGCAATCCCATACCAAATAGTTCGGCATACAAACGTTCAAAGAGTTGCGCCTGTTCATCTTGAGTCAGAACAATGTGTTGATCGCGCAGATAGGCTGCATATTTTCGCTCAATTGTCAGCCTGAGTGTGCGTGTGTCATCAAGGTTCATACCGAGTTTCTGTGCGACATGCTCGGCCAGAGAGAGGCGACTCTGATGCTTGAGTGGATCGTAATACACATCAGCCAGATCTAACTCGGCAAGCCAGTGATCGAGCAAGGGTGTCAGAATATCTTCAACACGATCATATGCTGGCTGTGACGGCGTACCTGGTGCTGTCTGGTCGCTCATCGTAATTCCTCCTCGGATAGATCAAAGCAGAGCCGAAAGCCGATCGTGGTCTGGCGCTGGTCAGGAGTCTGCCAGTAGCCAGTATAGTCGGTACGCGCCACATCGACGCTGGACATCCAGGAACCGCCTCGCAGGTATCGATAGGCACCGGCTGGCCCAGCGACATCCACCAGCCACTCCCAGACATTCCCGGCCATATCGGCTATGCCAGCAGGACTATCACCCGCCGGGGAATAGTGTCCGACGGGGGTTGTGCTGCCGATCTGCGCTTCGCGTGTGTTGCACCGCGCCAGATCTGCATGCTGGCCCCAGGGATAGCGCCACTGCTGTGTGCCCCCCGCCGCCTGCTGCCATTCTGCCGCCGTGGGGAGACGTTTGCCCGACCAGGTTGCATAGGCCTGCGCCGCCAACCAGCTTACGCCTGTCACCGGATGCTCGTTCACACCCCATGGCACGGTGCGCGTCTGCCAGTACCGGGGCGGCGACTGCTCCGGCTGATCGACCAGAAACTGCTGATAGGCCGCCCCCGTCACCGGATAGCGATCCATATACAGGCACGGCAACCCAGACCCCGCCGTGAGACGGACTTCGTATCGCAGATGGGTCTGTAACACCTGGTGGGCTGCATCGCTGCCGAGCCGTTCAAGACTGCGAATTGCCTGGACGCGCACCAGCGGTGCCGGATCGGTGAGTGCTGCCCTCAGGGCTGGCAAGGCCGCTGTCTGCAGGACGGGCAGAATGGAAATGACATTGGCACGAATGCGATGGTCGGACGCTGCCAGAACCGGCTGCAGCAGCGGCCAGATATCCAGACCGGCCCGATGTGCCGCCAGCGCCCAGATGGCCATATCGGCCTGATGCCGGATCGCCGACCGCAGCAGCAGGTCAAGCTCATCACGACTCAGGTTCGCGAGCCGTTCACGCTGATGCTGGATGAATGCCAGCATGTCGGCGTCGAGCAGCCAGCCGTGGATCTGCCAGTTTGTACATGCATGCTGGAGGGTCTCACGCGCCTGCAGGGCTGCCAGATCCTCCGGGGTGATCCAGGCCTGGATCGTGCCGACAAGATAGTCATGCGCCAGTTCATAGCTCGCCATACCCTCGGTTTCAGCGCGCCGCAGCACCCGGGCATCGACCAGGGCCGCCAGCGTGGCTTCCAGGTGCGCCAGATCGCTGCGTTGAGCCAGATGATTGTGAAGGGTGGCGGCCGACACCGTCTGGCGTGTCCCGCCAGGCGTCACCAACTCGTGCAAGATAGCCCGTGCCAGCGGCGCGGTCGATCCCAGATGGCCCAGCGTCGTGCGGAGATACGTTCCCAGGATGCCGGCCGCTTGTCCCAGGCTCGTATAGTGTTCCAGCGTGATGGTGGTCTCTGGTGCAGCCAGCGATTCGTAGAGACGCGTGCAGATAATCTGCAGGTGGGGCAATTCCATCCCGGTGTGTTCCAGATCATCCAGCAGGGCGTCGAGGACATCCGGCGCGTATTGGGACGACGACTGGCGGAGTGGTTGCGCAATAGCGTCTGCTGCTTCGCTGCGGGTCATCGGATCCAGGCGGTACTCATGGTGAAAAATATGGGGAAGATGCGGCTTCAACGTGGCCAGGTCACTGAAGAAGTCGCTGCGCATCCCGATCACGATGCGAATCGGCAGGGTCGCATCGGCGTGACAGACGGCCAGGGTTGCTGCAAACGTCTGGCGGGCTGCCGGGTCTGTCACGGCAACGAAGAACTCCTCACACTGATCCAGGATGAGAACCAGCTCCTGTACCTGGTAGCTCCGCTGAGCACAGATCAGGCCCAGGAAAGGATGCAAGGGCAGGGAGTCGAGCAGATCGGGCCAGGGGCCGAGCGATGGTGGGGCCAGCACCCGTTTGATGGCCAGCACCGGATCGCTGGAGGTGCGCACCAGCACGGGCAGACGATTATCCTCGATCAGGCGGGGTGCGAGACCGGCGTTGAGCAGCGAGGTCTTGCCAGCGCCACTGTGCGCATGCAGCACGGTCAGGCGCTGTTGGCACACCCGCTCATACAGGGCATCAGTGGCCGCATCCCGGCCCCAGAAGCTGTGCGCATCGGCAAGCTCAAAGGCATACAGAAACTTGTATGGTCGAGCCAGGCGCGGGGGCCGACGGGGAACGGATCGGGCCAGGCGGGCTTCGTAGGTCGCAATCGCACGCGCCAGATACTCACTGAGCGCCTCCTGTGCCGAGCGGGTCTGTATGGTGATATCGCCCCCTGCATTGTACTGGGTGGTTACCTGCTGCCCACGCTGGTCATAGACGGTTGGCTGCTGTTCATCGCTCATGCATGGTTCCTGGGAATGAGTATCCTGACGACGCAATTCATCGGTTCGTTACGCGGTAGCCAGATATGGCCATAGCATCTGCCACGCAGGGGTATGTGTAGCGTGAATCGTCACCCTGCGTGGCCGCATGCCATATCGACAGTGCTGGTTATGGTTCTATGTCCTTCTACCCACATATTTAACCAAAAAACCGTTGTACTGCCTCTGCTGCGGCGATGAACCCAGACACCAGCCCGCTTGCGGCAGCCGTTGTTTCAATCAGCGCCTTTGCTCCGTTGATGTGATCGAGCATCGTCTGTCGATCTGGTGTGGGTTCTTCTGTTTCGTTGATCGCCTGCGTGATCTGATACTCAACCGTGGTTGCGTCTTTTTTCGACAAAACACCCTCATCACGCGCTTTTGCTACCTCTGCCTTGAGCTTTTCCAGCTCGCCAACCAGATCAACCCGATTTTGCACCAGACCGAAATTGATATTCCCGGCGGCATTGTACTGACAGGTCACATGCTGTCCCCGCTGATCAAAGATGGTCATAGGAGTCTCCTTTCTTCATATCCATTATATATATCACATGTCAAGATGGAGCACACCGTCCTCAGACTACTCTTACCGCCTGCCTACTGTAAATACCGCAGTCCAGTAATGACTCCCACTTGCACTCCTGGCATACCCAACGCCAACCTCACGAAAACCACAGTTAAGCATGGCTTCACGATGTCCTTCTGTACTATCCATCCAACTCTGGACGGATTCCTCTGGAGTTCGATCTGATGACGCATTTTCAGCCCAACCAGGAGTTCCCGGTATACCCCACGCCCATAGATATCCCGCTTCCTCGATACGCTGATCTGGCCTTGAGCCATCTGACCCGGTGTGGCCAAGGAAATTGTTCGCGGCCATATCATAGCTATGACGACGAGCTGCAGATGTCAACTCCTCAGCAATCACGAGTTGCACATTGCACCCGTTCTGCTGACGTCTCTCGTTGATCAGGGCAACAACCTGTTCTTCCCCTCGCTCATCAATCGGAGGCACGGGAGTCAGGGTTGGTCGGGGCGTTGCTGTCAATGTAGCAGTAGCTGTTGGCGCGGGGGTGCTGGTTGCTGTCCGCGTTGGTATGGCTGTGTTGGTTGCAGTACCCGTTGGTGTGAGCGATGGAGCAGGTGTGTTGGTCGTAGTCGGCGATGGCGTGGGCGATGGTGTGAGGGTACTGGTCATAGTTGCTGATGGCATGGGAGTACTGGTCACGGTCAACGACGGCGTCGGTGTAGCTGTTTGCATTGGGATAGGTGCTATAAGAAACGCCCGAAAACCCCACTGTCCCAGGAGAAGAACACCAAGAAGAACGAACAGAGTTGCTCCCCGCCGTTGCCAGAGGCCTGATACAGGTGGTACTGGTGGGCATAACACCGACAGATTATGCTGGCTGATAGCGACTCCCGCCTGGTCACCCAGTTTGCGCCGCAGAGCAATGGCTTTCTGGATTGCTTTCCGTGCCTGGGTATTGTTGCCCATCAAACCAGCTCGCGTGCCACGCTCATGCCAGGCCCAGGCCAGCAACGCATCATCTTGCGTGGCATCTGCAGCCTGCCGTGCCCACTGGATGACCTGCTTCCAGCCATCCCATCTGCCACGGAGAACGAGCAGCGGCTGCATAGCCTGTGCGAGCAGACCTACCTGATCCATCTGCCCTGTTTCCAGTGCCGTCCGTGCCGCAGACAACAGATTGCCGAGTTCTTGCTCAATCCAGTTCAGATCATGACGGTGTGCAGGCAGAATACTCACAAAGTAGGCGACTGCACGACGATGCTCCTGATCAAGCGGGAATATGCGTTGCAGCACCCGCTGGATACTCGCCGAACAAGGCAATGCAAAGCGTTCAAGCTTCCCGCCAGTTGGAGTGGTGTCAGACTCGACTTCTTCTACCAGACCTACTGCCTGCAATCGCTCCAAAGTGTCCCTCGTCTCAAAATCTGATTGGGCACTGATAGCCGCCAGTTCCGGTACATTTTTACTGGAGCCATCGGCGGTGACAAGTGCCCGTATAATTCTTCTTTCATCATCAGTGAGCATGTCCAGCACTACGTGGACTGCGCGAGTTAGTGGATCGTTCTCTGCTGGCAGTGCTTCAAGTGCTGCAACCGCCTGCATAAGCCGGTCTGGATCATTCTGGATGAAGCCTGCCATTAGAACCAGCGGTAGCGGCAGATCATGCAGGGTGCTGCAAAGTCGTTCTAACAGCCCACGTAGGGCGGGAATGCTTTTATCTAAGCGGGCTTTCTCATCGCATAGAGTCACTGCATCCTGACGAGGTAATCCGCCAATTGGAACAGTCATCATCGTATCTGGAGCGGCCCCATCGGCGGCAACACACACTGCGCTGCTCGCCAGCATATCCTGTAGAGACGTTATCTGTGATCGGCGTAGTGAAATATGGTCAATAATGATCAATGCCTGAAGCGACTGCATGTAGGTCTGCTGTGTAGCCTTAGGAATACGTATGAGTGAAGTACTCATATAGAAACACCCGAACAGCCACTGAATCAGGTCGTCAAAGCTGCTCAGGCCCTGCTGCAGGCAATCAACATAGATAACGCCATCAAGCAATTGCTGCGTTGGAAGATTTGCTGTCTCACGCAGCAGAGCTGAGATACCACAGCCTGCGGAACCATGCAGCATAGCTCCACCCTGTGGACATAATACGTTCTGTAGTCTCTGTCGTTCTTGTTCACGATCAGCAAAGTTGTTTATCTTTCGCGGTGGACGGGGGTTGGTCGTGGTGCGTTCGATCAATGGACGTGAAGTAGGGTCTACCTGAGATCCATGCGGGGTGTTACTCACTTGTAGATAACGATCTGGAGCAACTTGTACATTGATGGTAACACCAATATTTGTCTGGTTCTCAACCGTCTGACCTTGTTGATCAATAATTTTAGTCATCAAAATACATGCAACCTCTGGCTCGTACGACAACGGGATGGTGTGCGACCAGAGCGAACGTAGCGCGTCCTACGATCAAGAAGAACATGACATTCGCTGTGTCGATGGTAGGCAAGGAGTACCGCATACCTTGTTGCCGCATGCTGATCTATCGCTGCATTGCGTTCTCCTTCAGAAAGGAACAGGGAATCGATGGAATATGTGTTCCAGCAATCGTCATGATCTTGAATGTACCAGATGCGGTTTATCATTGTCAATAGGGGATCTACATTATCCATTGGTAATGACATGGTAACACGTGCCATCTATACTCGCCAGAGGATTAGTCTCTTCTGACGCATGTGTTCCGGCCATGCTTTTCCATGCTGGCAGGTGTGCTCACATCGCATGTGCGTCGGGTCTCAGGAATGTTCACTATGCCCACATCACCATCGGCAACACCGCTTGCCCAGCGTATCCAGCAGATGCTGCTGACCCGCCAGGGCCAGCCGTTGTCGATTCTGGAGATCCAGAAAACCCTGCGGCGGCAGGGCCAGACGGTTGCGCTTGACCGGCTAACGACGATTCTGTCCGATACACAGGTCTTTACTGCGCTGCCGCAGGATTGTTATGTGCTGCGCGATCAGTTCACGGGCGATCCTGCCCTGGATCACGAGGCCACACCTGCCCACCCGGTTTACCTGGAGAATCTGCCCCTGGCAACTGCGGAGTATGTCGTGCTTGACCTGGAAACCAGCGGGCGTGATCCGCAGCAGCATACGATTATCCAGCTTGCCGCCTTGCGCGTTCGGGCGGGCCGACCGGTCTGTTTTCGCTCCTGGTATGTTCAGTGTGACCCACACCTCTTGTCGCCAGCCTTGCGTCTGATTCTGCATTTGAGTGATGCGATTGTCGCACAGATTGCAGCAGCACCCCCGCTTGCGGCGATCTGGGATGACGTGCGGGCATTTCTGGCCGATGATCCGCTGGTCATTCACAATGCACGGTTTGATCTGGCCTTTCTGCGTCAGCATGATCCGACGCTGCCGAATCCAGCGGTGGATACGCTGGAACTGGCGCTGCTGGTTGTTCCCGATGCGCCGCAGCATACGCTGGACGCCCTGACCAACCATCTGCATATCGTCCTGGACGATATCGCCGTTGACGCGATTGCCGGTGTTCCGCCTGGACATCGCGTGTGTGCTGAGACGTTTCACACGGCGATTACGGATGTGCTGGTGCTGTATGCCGTCTATGACCAGTTGCTGCGGCGCTGGCATGCCAGCCCGCCCGCCCTGGCGGCACTGTATGCCACGATCCTGCCCGACATCTGGCCCCACCCGCCTGCGCATGCCTTCGATCTGCTCGATCTGCTGCCTGCCCCCCTCCCACCATCTGCTGTGCCACCACCTGTTCCTGATGCCACCCCCCTGGCGCTGCTGGATCGCTTTGCCGCTCACGTCGGGCTGAGTCCGCGCACCAGTCAGCGCCAGATGGTCGCCCTGGTTGCGGACAGTTTGGCATCAGATACGTCGTGCATGATCGAAGCACCAACCGGAACGGGTAAAACGCTGGGCTACCTGATCCCGTCGGTCTGGGCGGCCCGTACGGCCGGGCGGCGGATTGCGCTGGCGACGGCCTTCAAGAATCTGCAAGACCAGCTTCAGGAGGAAGTGCGACGGGTGCAGGAGGTCATGCCGTTTCGTGCCCAGGTGCTGAAAGGTGTGCGCAGTTATCTGTGTCTGCGCGATGTGCAGCAGGCGCTTGAGCAGACCGTCGAGAGTCCCCTGGATCAGCGCTATGTGCTGGCTGTGCTGGCACACTGGGCTGCAATCGGCCAGGATGTCACCCTGGATGAGCTGCCGTTCTGGATTCGTCAGACCTTTCCGATCACGGATCTGCTTCTGCATGAAGTGTCTGTTGATCTGGAGACCTGTACGCGGCAGCAGTGTCCGTTCTGTGCGTCGTGCCATCTGTTCAGTGCCTACCGGCGGGGAGAACAGGCTGATGTCATCCTGATCAACCAGGCGCTCTGGTTGTCTGAATCAGCCTTGCTGCCCACGTTTGATGCGCTGGTGATTGACGAAGCGCACAATCTTGAAGACATGGCCACCAGCGCCTTGCGTGAGGAGGTCAGCGAAACCAGCTTGCGCCGCTTGCTTGTACGCCTGATGGTGCCCGGCACGCGGCGGGGGGTGCTGCAACGCATCCTCGACCTCAAGCCGGAGGCGGATCTGCGTGCCACGATCCACACGGTGCGCCGGGCGGTCGGGCAGGTGCTACGCCTACTGACGGCATTTCGCGCGACGCTGGCTGATTTTGTGGTGGGTAGCGATGAGCGTTTGCAGCCCGACCATGGCGCACTCCTGCGGCTGACGGGTGCGCCAGCGAAGATTTATCCGACCCGTTGGAATCGTGTCCAGCAGGCCCTCGATCAGATCTGGCGCGTCTATATGCCCGAGATGCTCACCGGCCTGCAGACCATTGCCGCTGCACTGCCGGATGCGGCATCTGCGGTGCGGTTGGCGATCAGGGCTATTCAGCAGGGCTTGCAGGATCAGGCGCAGACTCTCACCAGCATCTTGCAGGCGCGTCGGGCGGATCTGGTGACATGGATTGAGGTGCGTACCGATGAGACGGCTGGCACCTGGGGCTTCTATGCGGCACCGATCGACGTGGCGTCGCTGCTGGCGGAACGGTATGACACCCTGCGCTCGGTGGTTTTCACCTCCGCCACACTGACGACTGGGCCGCATGATTTCGGGTTCTATGCTGAACGGTTGGGCGTGCGTGGTCTGCTCGATACGAACGAGATGGTGGTACTCCCCGGAGAACTGCCCTATGCCACCAATGTTGTCCTGGGCCTGCCGACCTATCTGACCTATGCGCCAGCCCAGGCAACCATGCAGAGTTATGGCGAAGAACTGGCCGATGAACTGGTGCTGTTGTGTACGTTTACCGGTGGTCGCGTGCTGACCCTGTTTACGGCCCGGTCGCGGATGGACGCGGTGGCCCAGCGCACGACCGTCGATCTCGAAAGCCGTGGCATCCCGGTGCTGGTGCAGCGCCGTGGCGAATCGCGGCAGCGCCTGGTCGATCTGTTTCGCAGCCACGGCGGGGCCGTTCTGTATGGCCTGAAGAGTTTCTGGGAAGGCGTGGACGTGCCTGGAGCGGCGCTGTCGCTGGTGGTGATGGAAAAGTTGCCCTATCCCTTCCTGGGCGACCCGGTGCATGCCGCACGCCGTGAGGCGATTGCACGCCGCAGTGGACGCGAATTTCAAGACTATCTTTTCCCGCTGATGGTGATTCAATTCAAACAGGGCTTCGGGCGCTTGCTGCGCCGCCACGACGACCAGGGGGCGGTCATTCTCTATGACAAGCGGGTGACGCGGAAAAGCTATCTGCCCAATCTGCTCGGAGCGTTGCCAGGCTTTCAACCACGCGACATGGCTGCCGAGCGGTCACGCCGCACATTCTACACCATGCTGGCAGAGCGTCTCCCCGGCCTGATTGACATGGCGGCCCAGGCTGATTTTCTGGCCGCGTTGCCGGATCGACTGCTCACCGATATGGAAGAACTGGTCGCCCGCCTGGGGTTGCCCGATATCATTCCTGACACGGCGTATGACCAGTGGCGGCCCGCTATCCTGGAGGCCTTGAACGCCGTGTATGGCTTTGCCGCGTTCCGGTCGCCTGACCAGGAAGCCGCTGTGCGCGCGATGCTCACCGGCCAGGATGCGCTGGTGGTCTTGCCGACCGGGGCGGGCAAATCGCTCTGTTTTCAGCTCCCGGCCCTGTTGCGCCAGGGCACCACGGTGGTCTGTTCGCCCTTAATTGCCCTGATGCGCGACCAGATCGACAAGCTGTCCGAGCGGGGCATTGAGATTGCCGCCGTCTTAATGAGCGGGCAGCAGGCCACAGAGCGCGAAGAGGTGCTGGCACGGGTACGCGCCGGACGGGTGCGCCTGCTCTATCTTGCACCGGAACGCCTGCGCGACCCGGTGGTGCTGCATACGCTGGCCCAGTCGCCCATTCGCCAGATTGTGGTTGATGAAGCGCACTGTGTCGCCCTCTGGGGGCCAAGTTTTCGTCCGGACTTCCTGGTGCTGCCGCAGATTTACCAGCGTCTGGCGCAGCGTGTGCCGGTGGCGGCGTTTACTGCCACCGCAACCCCGGTCATCAGTGAGGCGATCATTGACGGGCTTGACCTCAGGCAGCCCCAGGTGATCCGGGCGACGATTGACCGGCCCGAACTGCATCTGGTGGTGTGTGATCGTCAGCATCGCTACTATCCCATCCGAAGTCAACGCGACCAGATCCTGCGCCTGATGATGCTGGTCCAGACGGCGGATACGCGGGGCGAGGCGATGCTGATCTATGTGGCGACCACGAAAGAGGCCGACTATCTGGCGCGCCTGCTCCAGGTGGCTGGCTATGCGGCACGGGCCTACCACGGCAAAATGCCTGTCCAGGAACGCGCAAACGTGAGCGACCTTTTTATGGAGAGCCTGATCGATATCGTGGTCTGTACCAAAGCCTTTGGCATGGGGATCGACAAGCCCGATATTCGCTATGTGATCCATTTTAACGTTCCCGGCGATCTGGAATCGTACTTCCAGGAAATCGGGCGGGCCGGGCGTGATGGCAATCCGGCCTATGCGGTGCTGCTCTATCATGCATCCGATGAACGTATTCAGCACTTCTTCATTGACCAGAGCCGCCCCGACGGCGCGTTGCTGGCGAATCTGTGGCACTGGATTGCTGACCAGCCTGACCAGTGGGTGCTTGACCCGCACGCAGCCTGTGAGCAGTTCGATATCGACGACCTGGCCCTGCGCCGGTCGCTCTACCTGCTCGAACAGGCCGACCTGATCCGCCGGGGCGCAGATGTCACCCTGCGCGGCAGCCTGACGTTGCTGGGAGATTGGCCAACCGTGCTGGCGGCTGCCCCGGACGCGATCGGTCAGATGCTGGCACAGCTTCGTGACCTGCTGCCGTTGGCAGGCTGGACGGCCCAGGAACTGGTGCTGGCCGACGTTGCCGCACAGCTGGGATGCACCCCCACCGACCTGGAAACAACCCTGATCGATCTAGCAGTTGCGGGTGGATGTCTGTACCGCCCCTGGGAGAAAGGCTACACGATCATGCGCCAGGCCGCCGCGACAGCCCCCGTCCCCGCGATTGGTCAGGATGTCGTGCAGATGCAGGAGGCGAAACTGGCGCAGATACGCAGCTTTATCCAGAGCCAGCGATGCCGCTGGCAGGAGCTACGGCGCTATTTTGGCGAACCAGACGGCGCACCCTGTGGCAGATGTGACCGCTGTGCCCCGGATCAGGTCTACCCGTGGAGCGGCAAGACCGGGCGGGATGTTCCCGATGTGAGTGATTTTCTCGACCTGGGCACAACGCTGCTGGAACTAGTGGACTGGAACGAGCAGCGCACGCACGAGCAGGCGTCCCCCTTTGGCATCGGGTCGTTGATCAAAATCCTGCGCGGCGATGAGTATGCCCTGATGCAGTACCGCGATCCTGGCCCGGCTGCCGATGCGCGCCGGCGTACGCTGCGCGCATGCCCCTACTGGGGCGTCTGTCGCACCTTGCGTCGCTCGGCGGCTGAGCTTGACCGTCTGCTACAGCGGCTCATCGCCGAGGGCTATGTCAGCGTTGCGCAGGCCCAATATGGCACAGAGCAAACCTACGACTATGCCATCCTGACCGAGCGTGGCCGTAGCCATTTGCTGCATGGCGAGCGGTTGGGGTGGGAGTGACCAGATAATCCGTACCATTCATCATAGCACCCTATCAGGAGTCTTCATCATGACCACTGTCGATAGTGATGTTCTGACGCTACCGGACGTTGATCGCATGCCCTATACCAGTCGTATTGGAGATGACGATAGCTACGGCGTTGATCTGCTTGGTTCCATTCACACCCTGCTGCAGGGGTATTCAGGGGGCATTAGCATTGTGCGTGAACTGGCCCAGAATGCCGATGATGCGCCAGGGACGGATGAGCGCTGGCTGGAATTTCACTTCCTGCCGGGCAAACTGCTTGTCAGGAACAGTTCACGGTTCCGTGACCAGGACTTCAAACGCATCAAGCGGGTCGCAAGTGGTCAGAAGATATTCGATGAGCAGAAAACCACAGGCGCATTCGGCGTAGGCTTTGTATCAGTCTATCAGTTGACCGACACGCCCATCCTGCGTTCCAGTGGATGGGAAGTGCGCTTTTTACCTGAGTTGGGCAAAGCGCCGCCCACACCATGCGCCATGGTCGACTGCACCGAGTTCGAGTTGCCGTATCGCCAGCAGCGAACAGCGGTCGGGGATCGCCTGGGGATGGATGGTATCACGGACGAGTGGATACGCACGCTGATCGATCATGAACTTCCTCGCGAAGTGCCCGCCCTCCTGTTCTTTCAGCGCAAACTCCAGCGAATTACTATCTATGAAAACGAACAACAGGTGTTAGAGGTCAGGCGCAGCATTGTACCAGCAACACGGACACACGCACCAGAACAGATCACCATCACCACGGTGCATCGGGGCATGCAGGTAGAACACCATTGGTTCCGTTTTAGCGGATCGGTTCAGGGTGACCTACCGCGCCGGTCAGACAATCGGCCCGAAAAGGATGCCCAGGTTCAGATTGTTGTGCCGGATCTGGATGTGCCGCTGGTTGCCTGGCAGCACGCCGGGCGGCTGTACAACTATTTGCCAACCGACATTCCCACCAGACTACCGTTTCACATCAACGGCGATTTCTACCCATCAACGGATCGCAAAGACATTGATATGGGGCACGACCGGCATCGCGCCTGGAATGAGCGTGTGCTGCATGCCCTGGGTGATTGTTTCGCTGATGGACTGCCCTATTTGCTGGAACACTTCGCGGATGCGCCGTTGCCATTCTATCAGCGCCTCCCTATCAGACCAGTGGATGATCTGGTTGAACATCCTATTCGTCGGCGATTTTTCGATGCAGCACGACCCCTTGCATTGTATCGTACGCATGCAGGTTGGTGTACTGCACAAGAAGCTCGATGGATACGCAAGGAACTACGCCCAATCGTCGATGCTGTTGAACCACAGTTAATACCTGAGGACGTGCAAAGTGCTGCGTGGGAAATCATTAATGGACATCTCTGTGTGCCAGAATACACACTGAATGATTTTCTCACTCGTCTTAGTACAGACATCTCGCCAGGGCAACATCTTTCTAGGGGTCCGGCCTATTTACATACTCCTGAACACCGTATCCGTTCAGGATGGGGAGATAGACCTCGTTTTGCGTTGCACGA
>RRYU01021306.1_pt1 | contig 24552 bp, 19 predicted proteins | sample 2162651 | NCBI WGS metagenome assembly RRYU01 (sample SAMN10267283, study PRJNA491782) | microbial mat metagenome | isolation source: biomat in the production well | place: Japan: Minami-Kanto gas field, natural gas well KTG3 | collected 2017-06 | reverse complement strand
GCGGCAAGAAAAATGCCCTCTATCGATTGGGTCTGGAGCTCGGCTTGGGTGCTGCCGGGACTGACCGGGGCGGCGAGGACAAATGAATCGAGGAGCAACGAACAGCTTTCAGCGTGTTTCCGCTCTGCGGGGTCGGATTTGGGCTCACTCAGGCCAAGCGCCTCCAGCGGGACGGGATCGCCGTCAAGCTCCCTGAACCCTGAACCCCGAACCCTGAACCCCGAACCCCGAACCCCGAACCCCGAACCCCGAACCCCGAACCCCTTCGACTCCTGCAAAGCCCCAATCAGCCGAGACTCCCCGCCCCGGTCTACCCTATACTCTTCAACTTGGGAGTCGGCCGGACAGTCGCGCTCGCCGTTCGCGGCGAGGGAGGAAAGTCCGGGCTCCACAGGGCAGGGTGCCAGGTAACGCCTGGGGGGCGCGAGCCCACGGAAAGTGCCACAGAAAACAAACCGCCGACCCCGCCCTTCTGGCGGGAGGTAAGGGTGAAATGGTGCGGTAAGAGCGCACCGCGCTGATGGCAACATCAGTGGCAGGGTAAACCCCACCCGGAGCAAGACCAAATAGGGAGGCATGCAGCCCTTGGCTGCGGCGCGCTGCCCGCGCGTGCCTCCGGGTAGGTCGCTCGAGGCGCACGGTGACGTGCGCCCCAGATGAATGACTGTCCCCGACAGAACCCGGCTTACAGGCTGGCTCCCATCCTGCCATTTGTCCACCGGACCGACGGCCGCCCCTATCTCGGGGGGCGTGTCGGTCGGGCCCCGCTCTCAATACCTCGTCTGAGCTTTAATCGTTAGTCTTCTGAAAGTAAATGCCTAATGCTTGCATCAGGTCGTCTCTAGGCGACGACGCCTAAGTCGCTGACTGTCATGAATTTAAGTCGAATGATGCCTTGACGATCCCTCGGGGCGCATCTAAGATGAGGCTGAAGTGGGGGGAAGTGGGGAATCAGGGAGTAAATCGCCAGAGGCGAATCACCAAGGGGGTGGGCGGTGTTTCGGGGGGTCTTCATTGTTAATCTCGACACGAAGGGGCGCCTCGCGATTCCAGCCAAGTATCGCGAGCGTCTTCATGCGTCGTGCGACTCCCGGCTCGTCGTCACCGTCGATCGTGATCGTTGCCTCCTGCTCTATCCCGAGCATGAATGGGAGCTGATTGAAAGCAAGCTCGCTGCACTACCCGCATTCGATAACACGGCCCGTGCGATCCAACGCCTCTATATCGGCAATGCCCAAGAGGTCGAGATGGACAGCCAAGGTCGGATCCTGCTGCCCCAATACCTGCGTGATTTCGCCTCGCTCGAGAAGCGGGTCGCCTTCGTCGGTCAAGGCTCGAAGTTCGAGCTTTGGGACGAGCCGGCGTGGAATGCGCGGAATGAGGCGGCGCTCAGTGACGAGGGAATCGGTGAGTTGGCCATGGCGGCAGGTCTCGGATCGCTCACGCTTTGAGTGGTCGTTTTTCCGATCAGCAACATTTGCCGGTTCTTCTGGAGGAGAGCGTGCACGCCTTGGTCGCGGATCCGAACGGCACCTATGTCGACGGCACCTTCGGTCGTGGTGGACACAGCCGCGCCATCCTGGCCCGGTTGAGCGACACCGGGCGCCTGATCGCGTTCGATCGCGATCCAGAGGCCGTCTCGGCAGGGCACATTCTGGCCGAGGCGGATCGGCGGTTCTCCATCCTTCAAGGGCGATTCGGCTCGATCGGTTCTTTGCTCGGGCAGACCCATGTGCTCGGGCCCCTCAGTGGCATCCTCCTGGATCTGGGGGTGTCTTCGCCGCAGCTCGACGCCCCGGGACGGGGCTTCAGCTTCTCATCCGAGGGTCCGCTGGATCTGCGAATGGATCCCGGGCAGGGCGAGTCGGCAGCTCAGTGGCTCGCCCGGGCCGGGGAAGCGGAGATCGCCCGTGTGCTGCGGGATTACGGCGAGGAGCGTTTCGCCCGGCGCATCGCACGCGACATCGTCGCACGGCGGATTCATGAGCCGCTGACGATCACCACTCAACTTGCGGCTCTCGTGGCGCGATCGGTTCCGACGCGTGAGCCCGGCAAGCACCCGGCGACGCGGACCTTTCAGGCACTGCGTATCCAGGTCAACGACGAGCTGAAGGAGATCGAGCAGTGCCTGGCGCAGATCTGCGATCTGCTTGCAGTGGCCGGCCGATTGGTCGTGATCAGCTTTCATTCACTCGAGGATCGCATCGTCAAGCGTTTCATGCGTGCCGAAGCACTCGGCCCCGTACTGCCCAAGGGGCTCCCGGTTACCGCGGCGGAGTCGCAGGGGCGGCTGCGTGTCTTGGGTAAGCCGGTGCGGCCTTCTCAGGCAGAGCTCGAGGTCAATCCCCGCGCGCGGAGCGCGATCATGCGGGTCGCGGAGCGTCTGCCATGAGCCGTCGAAGCGTCTGGCTGCTGGTTGCACTGGTGTTCTCGGTCACCCTGTCCGCAGTGTCTGTCGTGTACACCAAGTACCAGACACGGATCCATTTCGGTGATCTGCAGGATCTGCGCGCCCAGCGCGATGCCCTGGATGTCGAATGGAATCGACTGCGTCTCGAGGAGGCCGCCCTGTCGACGCATGTCCGTATCGAACGTAAGGCGCGCGATCAGCTGGGTATGTTCAATCCGAGGTTCGGTGATGTCTTGTTGATCGAGGAGGTTGGCCGTGCATACCCGTAGTCGCCGCGCCAGACGGACTGGGCCGCCAATGGCAAGGCCCAATCATCGACCCAATCTGCTGTTGCGTCGACGCCTGCTCGTCGGTGGTCTTTCGGCTGCCTTCATGGTTCTGTCGGTCGTCGTCTTCTACCGTCAGGTGGTCGAGACCGACTATCTGCGCAATGAAGGCGAGCGTCGTTACCTGCGGGTCGGTGAGATCGCAGCTCGTCGGGGCATGATCACCGACCGCAACGGCGAGCCCCTGGCGGTGAGCACGCCGGTTGAGACGGTCTGGGGTGAGCCCCGCAAGCTAGTCCATCAACTCGACGCCATTCCCCCTCTGGCCGTCGCGCTCGGACTCGACCCCAAGGCCCTTCAGGAGCGGTTGCTCGCGACATCGGACCGCGGTTTTATTTACCTGAAGCGCAGAGTCAGCTTCGAGGAGGCGCGCGCCGTCAGGGAGGTGATCTCTCAGCACAAACTCGACGGCGTCGATTTCGAGACCGAGTACCGCCGCTTCTATCCTGGTGTCGAGGTCTTCGGACACGTGCTCGGGTTCACGAACATCGACGACCGTGGCCAAGAGGGTGTGGAGCTGGCCTACGATGCCTGGTTGAAATCGGAGCCCGGTCTCCGTCGAGTGATCCAAGACGGCCGTCAACAGATCGTCCAAGAGATCGAGCAGGTCCGTCCGCCACGTCAAGGCGCAGACTTGTCCCTCAGTCTCGATCGGCGACTCCAGTTCCTGGCCTATCGGGAGCTCAAGGCAGCTGTCGCCGAGCACAAGGCGATCGGTGGGACCCTGGTTGTCCTCGACGTGGCGACGGGCGAGATCCTCGCCATGGTCAACCAGCCGGGATATAACCCGAACGCCCAGCGTGATGGCACCGGTGAGCGTCGCCGTAACCGCGCGGTCACCGACGTTATGGAGCCGGGCTCGACCATCAAGCCCTTCGTGGTGGCCGCCGCGCTCGAGCGCGGTCTGGTGAAACCGACGACCAGCATTGCAACCCGCGGCGGGACCATGGCGGTCGGTCGGAACACGGTCAAGGATGTCCGCAACTACGGTAACCTCGACGTCACGGGCGTCATCACCAAGTCGAGCAACGTGGGTGTCGTCAGGATCGCTCAGATGATGAGCTACAGCGATCTCTGGAGCCTCTATGACCAACTCGGCTTCGGTCATGCGACCAACGTCGGCGTGCCGGGCGAGAGTCGCGGCGTGCTGCGGCATCACTCGCGGTGGCGTGTCTTCGAGCATGCGACCCAGGCCTTCGGGTATGGACTCTCGGTCACCGCCCTTCAGCTCGCCCAATCATACGGAGTGCTTGCCGCCGATGGCGTCAAGCGACCGGTCACCCTCTTGAAGCGAGATCGATCGGGTTTCGAGGAGACGCGTGTGCTCAGCGCCGACACGGCCCGCAAGGTTCGAGCCATGATGGAGACCGTCGTCTCGGATCAGGGAACGGCGAGGCGTGCGGTGATTACGGGTTACAGGGTTGCGGGGAAGACCGGAACGGCCAAGAAGTCGGCGGGGCGAAGCGGTTATGGTGGTGGCCGATATCAGGCCGTGTTCGCCGGCTTTGCGCCTGCGGGCGAGCCGCGCCTGGTGATGGTCGTCATGATCGACGAGCCGAAAGGTAAGGCTTACTACGGCGGACTGGTGGCGGCGCCTGTCTTCCAGAAGGTCATGGAAGGGGCCTTGAGGCTCTTCAATGTCCCGCCTGACGACCCCGAGCCCTCGATGTTGCTGGCTCGGCGCGAGCCCAAGTCATGATGGCCTTGCCGATGGACCGGCATGCCTGGCGGCTCGGCGACCTCCTTGCGGGATTCGCGGACCCGGTTGCGGTCGGCGACCGACAGGTCTCGGGCCTGGCATGCGATAGTCGCGCGGTGACCCCGGGTATGCTCTTTATGGCCTGTCAGGGCGTTCATACGCATGGGTTGGGGTTCGCGGAGGAGGCGCGACGGCGCGGTGCCTGCGCGATTCTGGCCGAGACCGCCCCAGGGTGGTCGCTCGCCGATATGTCGGATCTGCAGGCCCGTCTCGGGCTTCCCGTGATCGGGGTGGATGGTCTCGGTGAACGGATCAGCGCGATCGCCGATCGTTTCTATGGCGCGCCCAGCGCTCTCATGGAGACCTTCGCCGTCATCGGAACCCATGGGAAGACGAGCGTCGCACACGCGCTTGCCCAGGTCTTGGCGGTCGAGCTGCCCTGTGGAATCATCGGAACGATCGGCAATGGTTTTCCCGGCGATCTCAAGTCGACGACCGACGACGAGCTTGATGCCCTCGGCATCCAGGAGGCTCTGGAAGACCTGCGCTCGCGTGGCGCCAAGGCTGTCGCCTTGGGGGTTTCATTACAGGCGCTCAAGCAGTCTCGCGTGGCGGCGGTGCGCTTCAGTAATGCCGTCCTGACCAATGCCGGTCCCGATCATCTTGGCGACTCCGTCGTGACCGTGACGGATTCCGAGACGACGTTGCGGCTCTTCAGGAGCCCGGATCTGACCTGGGCCATCCTGAATCTCGACGATCCCGTTTCCTCGACCATCCTGGACGAGCTGCCTCCCCAAGTCGCGGTCGCGGGCTTCAGTCTGAGCCCGGATCGGCCGGCGCCGACCCGATGCGCACTGCTGGTCTACGCCCGTGAGATCGAGCTGATGCCGCGGGGTCTAAGGCTCCGCATCGCCTGTGAAACCCCGCGAGACTGTTCCGAGGCAGAGCTCGAGGCCGGTTTGATCGGATCCTTCAACGCGGCGAATCTGCTCGCCGTGCTGGCCGTCCTGCTTGTGCGCGGTATGCCTCTGGAGCGCGCGGCGCGAGAGCTCGGCGGTATCCGCGGCGTGCCCGGACGGATGGAGTGCTTCGGTGGTGCTCATTCGCCCCTGGTCGTGGTCGACGAGGCCCGGACGCCCGCTGTGCTGGAGACTGTCCTGGGCAATCTGAAGATGCACCGACCCAGGCGGGTCTTCACGGTCTTCGGCTGCCGCGGCGAGCGCGATCGCAGCACGCGATCCGCGATGGGGGCAGTTGCGGAGCGTTTCAGCGATGGTCTCATCCTCACCGACGACAATCCCCGCGGTGAGCCCGGGGAGGCGATCATCGAGGATATCCTGACCGGTATCTCCGATCGGCGCCACGTTCGTGTGGAGCGCCAGCGGGGGCTCGCGATCCGCATCGCGATCGCGCTCGCAGGCATCGGCGACGCCGTGCTCGTGGCCGGCAAGGGCCATGAGACCATCCAGGACATGGGTGAGCTGAAGGTCCGTTTCAGCGATCGTGCACAGGTCGTCGAGGCCCTGCGCGAATGGCGAGAGGGTCGTCACTGATGTGGACCTTGAGCGAAGCCGCGAGTCGCGCGGGTGGCCGTGTTCAGGGCGAAGACCGTCTCTTCACCTCGGTCGGCACCGACAGTCGTGCGGACTGCACCGGAAAGCTCTTCGTCGCCTTGCGTGGCGCGCGGTTCGACGGGCACGCCTTTGTCGAGGCGGCACGTGAAGCGGGTGCCGTTGCCGCGATGGTCGATCACCCGCTCCCGGTCGCGATCACTCAATGGATCGTCGACGACACCCGTTTGGGTCTCGGGCGGCTGGCGGGTGCTTGGCGTGATCGCTTTCCGGGGCGGGTCGTCGCCATCACCGGGAGTAACGGCAAGACGACCGTCAAGGAAATGGTCGCCGCCATCCTGGCGCAGGTCGGTCAGGTTCGGGCGACCCGAGGCAATCTAAACAATGACATCGGAATGCCTCTGACCCTCCTGAGCGCCAGAGATGAGACCTTCCTGGTACTCGAGATGGGCGCCAATCACCACGGCGAGATCGGCTACATGACCGACATCGCCCGGCCGGATGTCGCTCTCATCACCAATGCCGGGCGCGCCCACCTCGAGGGGTTCGGCAGTGTCGACGGCGTCGCCTGCGCCAAGGGCGAGATCGCAAGAGGGCTCTCGCCGATGGGTGTCTTCGTCTTCGCTGCCGACTCTCCCTATGCCGAACTCTGGCGTGACTTGGCGGCCGGTCGGCGGACCCTGGGCTTTGCTCTGGACGGCTCGGCGGATCTGAGCGCGGAGCGTTCCGCGATCCAGGTCGAGTGGACTGACGCCGGCTTCCGGACTCGGTTCGTTGCACGGCACGGCGAGCGCCGGATCCCCGTCAGCCTCGGCCTGGCTGGCGAGCATAACGCCCGTAACGCCCTGGCGGCTGCGGCGATGGCTTTGGCTCTCGATATCGAGCCCTCCGCAATCCAAACGGGACTTGCGACGCTCAAGCCGGTGAAAGGTCGTCTCTGTCCCCGTCGCTGTGCCGGGGTGGGTGTCATCGACGACACCTACAATGCCAACCCGGACTCGATCGCTGCGGCGATCCAGGTCCTTGCCGGTCTGTCGGGACGGCGGTGGCTGATCCTGGGGGACCTCGGCGAGCTGGGCCCGGAGGCGGAGACATTGCATCGCGAGGTCGGGGACCTGGCCCGCTCTGCCGGCCTGGATCGGCTCTACAGCGTGGGTCGCCTGAGCGAGGCCGCGGCAGTGGCCTTCGCGGATGGTGGGCGTCACTTCGCCGAGCAGGATGCCCTGATTCGGGCGCTCCGGTCGGAGCTGGCGACGGATGACCGGGTCCTGGTCAAGGGTTCGAGATCCGCGCGAATGGAACGCATCGTCGATGCGCTCTGTGCAGAGGGGGAACACTAGGTGCTGCTCTATCTCGCCGAATGGCTCGCTCAGTTTCATACCGGATTCAGCGTCTTTCGGTACCTCACCCTGCGCGCGATCTTCGGCGTGCTCACGGCCTTGGCGATCGCCTTGATGGTGGGGCGGCCGATGATCACACGTCTGCGTGCTTACAAGGTCGGACAGACGGTGCGCGACGATGGTCCTCAAAGCCATCTCTCGAAGGCCGGCACGCCGACCATGGGGGGTGCACTCATCCTGGTGGCGATCGCCATCAGCACCCTGCTGTGGGCCGATCTCGACAACCGGTATGTCTGGATCGTGCTCTTGACCACGCTGGCGTTCGGCGTCATCGGCCTCGTGGACGACTACAGGAAACTGGTGCTCCGTGATCCTCGCGGAATGCCGGCGCGCTGGAAGTATCTCTGGCAGACGGTCGCGGGCTTCGCCGCTGCGATTGCACTCTATGTGACCGCTGGCTCTCCGGCCGAGACCGAGCTGCTGATTCCCTATCTCAAGGACGTCTCGATCCAGCTCGGACCCTGGTTCATCCTCATGACCTACTTCGTGATCGTCGGGTCCAGCAATGCCGTCAACCTGACCGATGGGCTGGATGGCCTGGCGGTCATGCCGACGGTCCTGGTGGCCGGCGCACTGGCGGTCTTCGTCTATGCCGCCGGACACGTTCAGATCGCCAACTATCTGTTGATCCCCTATGTGCCCGAGGTCGGCGAATTGGTGATCTTCTGTGGTGCTTTGGTCGGCGCGGGGCTGGGCTTTCTCTGGTTCAACGCCTATCCGGCCCAGGTCTTCATGGGTGATGTGGGCGCCCTGGCGCTTGGGGCGGCACTCGGGGTGGTCGCAGTGGCCGCTCGACAGGAGCTGGTCCTTTTCATCATGGGCGGCGTCTTCGTCGCGGAAACCATCTCGGTGATGATGCAGGTCCTGTCCTTCAAGCTCACCGGCAGGCGCATCTTCCGAATGGCGCCCATCCACCATCATTTCGAGCTCAAGGGCTGGCCGGAGCCGCGCGTCATCGTGCGCTTCTGGATCGTGACCGTCGTCTTGGTGCTGGTTGGGCTGGCGAGCCTCAAGATCCGGTGACCTGGCTGCCGGGTTGAGGTTGGGCGGTTCTTCTGATTGGACTGGGGGGAGTATGAGAGCGATCGAAACGGACATATGCGGCGGTGGTCCGCGTCTGTCTTTGGAGAACGGGCAATGAGCTCACTGTCGAGCGCCGCTAAGACCCTGGTGGTCGGACTCGGCAAGACAGGGCTCTCCTGCGCCCGCTATCTGCGTTCGCAAGGCATCTTGACCGCGGTGACCGACTCGCGTGCGAACCCGCCCGGCCTGCTGGTGCTCCGAGACGAGATGCCTGAGGTCGGAGTCTTCGTCGGTGGCTTTGAACCCGAAGTCTTCGCGGCTGCCGGTCGTCTGGTCGTCAGCCCGGGTGTGCCGATCGCCGAGCCCTTGATTCAGGAGGCGATGGCCCGAGGCATCGAGGTGATCGGCGACGTGGAGCTGTTCGCTCGTGCGGCGCGCGCCCCGATCTGCGCCATCACCGGGTCGAACGGCAAGAGCACGGTCACGACCCTGGTCGGTGAGATGGCGATCGCTGCCGGGCTGCGCGCTGCGATCGGTGGGAATCTGGGCGAGCCCGCCCTGGATCTCCTGAAGGATTGGGCGGAGCTCTACGTGTTGGAGCTGTCGAGCTTCCAGCTGGAGACGACCTTCGGCTTGCGCGCGGAGGTCGCCACCGTCCTCAATGTCTCGGCCGACCACATGGATCGCTATCCGGACCTCGACACCTATGCGCGGACCAAGGGGCGCATCTATCAAGAGGCCCGGACCGCGGTGGTGAATCGCGACGATCCGATCGTCTCGGCCCTGCCGCGGAAGGGGTCGATCGAGATTGGCTTCACCCTGGGTGTGCCGATCGGGCAAGACTTCGGAGTCTGTGTCGATGACGGGGTGCGCTGGATCTGCCATGGCACGCAGCCTCTCATGCCGGCCTCCGAGGTTCGGATCGCGGGTCTTCACAACTTGGCCAATGCACTCGCGGCGTTGGCACTTGCCTCGGCATGCGGGGTTCCGGTGATGCAGGCCTGCGATGTGCTGCGTCGCTTCCGCGGGCTTCGTCACCGCAGCGAGCTGGTCGCCGAGCGCCAGGGCATCCGCTGGTACGACGACTCGAAGGGCACCAATCCCGGCGCGACCGTCGCTGCACTCGAGGGTCTGGTTCCGCCTGGAAGCCCGGGTCGTGCGATCCTGATCGCCGGGGGTGACGGCAAGGGCGCTGATTTCGGGCCTCTGCTTCCGGCGGTCACGCGGACCGCGCGGGCGGTGATCCTGATCGGTCGGGATGCTCGGCTGATCGCCCGGGCGTTGGACGGGCAGGTGCCATTGGTGGAGGCCACAACCTTGCAGGAAGCGGTCATTCAGGCCGCGGCACTTGCTCAGCCCGGAGATATGGTCCTGTTGTCGCCGGCCTGTGCGAGCTTCGACATGTTCGAGAGCTATGAGCACCGCGGGCGGGTCTTCGCAGAGGCAGTGCGGGGGCTTGGGTAATGACTGTGGCGGCTCGTCAAGTTCGCGGAAACCAGGCGCGTGTCGGCCAGCGCCGGCGTGAGCGCACGGCTCCGGTGGACTACCCCTTGCTGGTCTGTTCACTCGGACTCATCGCCTTCGGCTTGGTGATGGTCGCCTCGGCGTCCATGTCGATCGCGGCCAACTGTTGTGGCGATCCCTTCTACTACGTCAATCGCCATGTCCTTGCGCTGGCCCTCGCCTTTGCTGCAGCTGTCCTTGCTTACAGCGTACCCCTGGATTGGTGGGAGCGCGGCGGCGTGTGGCTCTTCTTGATCAGCCTCTTGGCGCTCGTCCTGGTCTTGGTGCCGGGGGTGGGCCGCGAGGTCAACGGCGCGACGCGCTGGATCCCGCTGGGTCCGCTGAACCTCCAGCCCTCAGAGCTCGTGAAATTGTTCGCCATCATCTACATCGCAGGCTATCTGGTTCGTCACGCCGACGATGTGGTCAACCGGATCTCCGGCTTCATTCGACCCATGATCCTGATCGGGATCGCAGGCGCCTTGATTATCCAGCAGCCGGACTTCGGGACCACGGCGGTCATGCTGGCGACCGTCATGGGGATGCTGTTCCTGGGTGGGGTCAGTGTCTTGCCCTTCGTGTTTCTGTTCCTTGTGGTCGCGGCCGGGCTCCTGGTCCTGGTCTTGGTGTCGCCCTATCGGCTACAGCGCGTGACCTCCTTTCTGGATCCCTTTGAAGACCCCTTCAATACCGGCTACCAACTGAGTCAGGCCCTGATCGCCTTCGGCCGTGGCGAGTGGTTCGGGGTTGGATTGGGTAATGGGATCCAGAAGCAGTTTTTTCTGCCGGAGGCCCACACAGATTTCCTGGCTTCGGTCATCGGCGAGGAGTTCGGTCTGGTCGGTATGCTGATCCTGATCGCGGCCTTCGCCTTCCTGACCTGGCGGGCCTTCTCGATCGGCGCACGCGCCGGGGCGGTGGGCAAAGGCTTTGCGGCCTATGCCGCTCAAGGGATCGGCATCGGTCTCGGGTTGCAGGCCTTCGTGAACATCGGCGTCAACGTGGGCATGTTGCCGACCAAGGGTCTGACCCTGCCTTTCCTGAGCTATGGCAGCAACAGCCTGATCGCCGCATGCATGGCCGTGGCCATCCTGCTGCGTATCGATGCGACGGTGCGCCAGATCGAGGCTGAGAATGGACCGAAACGGGGGCTGCCATGGGCGAAAGCATAGCCGTCATGGCCGGAGGTACAGGTGGACACGTGTTTCCTGCACTCGCGGTCGCCGAGCGTCTGCGCGAGCAGGGCATGGGAGTCTTCTGGATCGGCACGCGTCGCGGCATGGAGTCGCGTCTGGTGCCCGAGCACGGCTTCGAGATGGAGTGGATCCGGATCGAAGGCCTGCGCGGCAAGGGGATCGCTCAGATCCTTGGAGCCCCGCTCAAGATCGGTGCCGCACTCTGGCAGGCCAGGCAGATCCTGCGTCGCCGCCGGCCGTCCCTGGTCCTGGGGATGGGCGGATTCGCCTCGGGCCCGGGCGGGCTGGCCGCTCGGGCGCTGGGGTTGCCGCTCGTGATCCACGAGCAGAACTTCGTGCCTGGCATGACCAACCAGTGGTTGGCACGGATCGCCACACGCGTGTTCGAGGCGTTTCCCGAGAGCTTCCCACCGGCGAGAGACGCAGTGGTGTGCGGCAATCCGGTGCGCCAGGGCATCGTTGACCTGCCGCCGCCCGGTGAGCGCCTCGCCCGGCGGCGCGCCGATGGATCGGCCGGGCCCCCGAGGCTTCTCGTCCTGGGTGGCTCACTCGGTGCACAGGTCTTGAATGAGATGGTCCCGCACGCACTTGCGGCGCTCCCGCCGGAGCTTCGCCCGCGCGTCCGTCACCAGGCCGGCGAGCGCACACTCGAGACGGCGCGCGCCGCCTATCAGGCGGCCGGCGTCGACGCCGAGGTCACACCCTTCATCCAGGACATGGCCGATGCCTATGGTTGGGCCGACCTGGTCGTCTGCCGCGCCGGGGCATTGACGGTCTCGGAGCTGGCCGCGGCCGGTGTGGCCTCGATTCTGGTGCCTTATCCCTTTGCGGTCGATGATCATCAGGTCGGCAATGCGCGCTATCTGGCTGATGTCGGAGCCGCCAGGCTCGTCATCCAGCGCGATCTGACGATTCCAGGCTTGAGCGCCCTTCTCGGTGAATTGCTGGGCGACCCTGATGTCCTGCTGGCGATCGCCGAGGCAGCTCGTACGCGTGCCCAGCCCGATGCAGCTGGACGCATCGCCGAGGCTTGTTGGGAGGTTGCCCGCGCATGAATGCACACCTGCAGCACACTGCCGCTCGGATGGGTCGGGTCCGTCGACTGCATTTCGTGGGGATCGGCGGCTCCGGTATGAGCGGTATCGCGGAATTGATGGCCAACCTGGGCTACGAGGTCGCGGGATCGGATCTGCGCGAGAGCGATGTCACGCGCCGGCTCGCGGGGTTGGGGGTCGAGATCTTCATTGGTCACCGGGCCGAGCAGGTGAGCGATGCCGATGCCGTCGTCGTTTCCAGCGCAATCGACGAGACGAACCCGGAGATCCAGGGTGCCCGCGCGAGCCGAATCCCGATCGTCCGCCGGGCCGAGATGCTGGCAGAGCTGATGCGTTTCTATTATGGCGTCGCAGTGGCGGGCACGCATGGAAAGACGACGACCACTAGTCTGGTTGCGAGCATCCTGGCCGAGGGCGGGCTCGACCCGACCTTCGTGATCGGCGGTCGTCTGAACAGCGCGGGTGCGAATGCGAAGCTGGGGACGACCAAATACCTCGTCGCCGAGGCCGACGAAAGCGACGCATCCTTCCTCTATCTGCAGCCGATGATCTCGATCGTCACCAATATCGATGCCGATCACATGCAGACCTACGGCAATGACTTCAATCGGTTGCGCAGCACCTTCATGGAGTTTCTGCATCACTTGCCCTTCTACGGACTCGCGGTGCTCTGTATCGATGACGATGAGGTACGGTCACTGGTCCCCACGATGCCACGTCCGGTGAGGACCTACGGCACTCGGCCGGAGGCGGACGTCCGTGCGACCGAGCTTCAGCAAGACGGCATGCGCACCCGCTTCCAAGTCGAGAGCCGGGATCTCGATCGGCCACTGCAGGTCGATCTCAACCTGCCCGGTCGGCACAATGTGCTCAACGCGCTGGCCGCCATCAGCGTCGCGATCGAGTTGGGTGTCGATGATGAGGCGATCGTGCGGGCCTTGTCGCGTTTCGAGGGCGTCGGGCGGCGCTTCGTGGCCAGCGAGCTGACCGATACCAGCGGTCGTCGCCTGCTTCTGGTCGACGACTATGGCCACCATCCGCGTGAGATCGCGGCCACACTGGCTGCGGCACGGGCAGGGTGGCCCGGACGCCGGCTGGTGTTGGTGTTTCAACCCCATCGGTACAGCCGGACTCAGGAACAGTTCGAGGATTTCGTGGAGATCCTCTCCACTCCCGATGTCCTGGTCCTATGCGACGTCTATCCGGCCGGGGAGACGCCGATACCCGGTGCCGACGGGCGTACGCTGAGCCGCGCGATTCGCACTCGTGGTGACCTGGATCCGGTCTTCGCCCAAGGCATCGAGGTGGTGCCGGGTCTATTGGATCGGCTGTTGCTCGATGGGGACATGGTGTTGTTGATGGGGGCCGGGGACATCGGCTCACTTGCGGCCCGGCTGCCCCGCATGCTGGCAGGGGCCTGACGAATGACGCCGAAGGTCATGCGTTCACTGCGGGGCGAGCTGCTTGAGCAGGAGCCGCTCGCTCGCCACACCAGTTGGCGAGTCGGTGGACCTGCGCGCCGGTTCTATCGACCGGCGGACGCCGCGGATCTGGTGGAGTTCCTGGCTCGACTCGATCCTGAGGAGCCGCTGTTGTGGCTCGGACTCGGCAGCAACCTGCTGGTGGACGACGTCGGCTTCCCGGGCACCGTGATCCAGACCCAGGGCTGTCTGGTACGCCTGGAGCGACTGGGACAGAGAGGGATCTACACCGAATCAGGCGTTTCATGCGCCAAGGTCGCCCGCTTTGCGGCGCGCCACGACCTCGTTGGCGGCGAGTTCCTGGCCGGCATCCCCGGCACCATGGGCGGCGCCCTGGCTATGAATGCAGGCGCCTGGGGGGGCGAGACTTGGGGGCAGGTGGTCAGGGTCCGTACCGTCGATCGGACCGGCCAGGTTCGCGAGCGGCTGCCCGCGGATTTCGTGGTCGGGTACCGTGACGTGGTGGGTCCGCCCGGGGAATGGTTCCTTGATGCCGAGCTCGTGCTCGCTCCCGGCGACGGTAAGGCGGGTATGGCCCGGATCCGGGAGCTGCTCGATCGGCGCGCCGAGACGCAACCCATCGGTTTGCCGAGCTGCGGATCTGTCTTCCGCAATCCGCCAGGGGATCACGCGGCACGACTGATCGAGGCCGAGGGGCTCAAGGGTCACCGGATCGGAGGCGCTCAGGTGTCCGAGAAGCATGCGAATTTCATCATCAATACGGGCCAGGCCAGTGCGGCCGACATCCGCGAGCTCATCGACCTGGTCCAGCATCGGGTCGAGCAGGCTACAGGGGTCAGACTGGTGCCCGAGGTCAAGCGGATCGCCGGAGATCATCCATGACAACGCAGGCAGTCCCAACGCCGGATCGGTTTGGAAAGGTCGCGGTGCTCCTGGGTGGGCGCGCGGCTGAACGCGAGATCTCTCTGAAGAGCGGCGGTGCCGTGCTTGCCGCGCTGCTGCGCAAGGGTGTCGATGCCCATGCCCTGGACCCGGACGAGCGCGTCTTGGAGCGTCTGCGCGCCGGCGCCTTCGATCGTGCCTTCGTCATTCTGCACGGGCGTGGTGGCGAGGACGGGCAGATCCAGGGCGCCTTGGAGACGATCGGCATGCCCTACACGGGTTCCGGGGTCCTGGGGTCGGCCTTGGGCATGGACAAGTATCGATGCAAGCTCGCTTGGGCGGGCTGTGGATTGCCCACCGCCGAGTCGGCGCTGCTGCGTACGGATGCCGATCTGGCCGCCGCGCAGTCACTCGGGTTTCCGCTCATGATCAAGCCGGTGCACGAGGGCTCGAGTATCGGGATGGCGCGTGTCGAAGACCCCGAATCGCTCGCGGACGCCTGGCGGGTGGCCAGTGGCTACGATGCCCTGGTCCTCGCCGAGCGCTGGATTCAAGGCGCCGAGTACACCTGTGCCATCCTGGGGCAGGAGGCGCTGCCCATGATCCGACTCGAGACGCCGAACGCCTTCTACGACTTCGATGCCAAGTATCAAGCCGACAGCACCCGCTATCTCTGCCCCTGTGGTTTGCCGGAGACGGAGGAGTCGCGGTTGCAGCGACTCGCGCTCGACGCCTTCGAAGCGACCGGGGCGAGCGGATGGGGCCGGGTCGATCTCATGGTCGATGACGATGGGCAGCCATTCCTCCTGGAGATCAACACGGTACCCGGCATGACCGACCACAGCCTGGTGCCGATGGCCGCGCGCGTCGCTGGTCTGGATTTCGATACCCTGGTCTGGCGGATCCTGGAGACGAGTCTTGGTCGTGGCTGACCCGGTACAAACAATCCCCGCAGCCATCGCGGCGAAGCCACGGCGCTCGGCACGCTGGCTTGCCGTGCTGGGTTTGGCCTTGCTCTCGATCATGGGGAGCGGGGCCTGGCTGTTTACTCACTGGGAGTCGCAATTGTTGCCGGTGCGCATCATCGAGGTGGAGGGTGAGCTGCATCATCACTCCTCGCGATTGCTGCAACAGACGATCAGCGAGCGGTTGCGTGGCGGCATCCTCACCGCGGATCTGCATGATCTCAAGACCGCCGCCGAGGATCTGGCCTGGGTCGGTCAAGCCAGTGTGCGGCGCGTCTGGCCGGATCGCCTGCAGGTCGCAGTCGCGGAGCACCGTCCGATCGCGCGTTGGAATCGCGATGGCTTGGTGACCGCCGAGGGCGTCGTCTTCCGCCCCGGCACAGGTACGGTCCCGGCAGGTCTGCCGTTGCTCGAAGGCGAGGATCATCGGGCGCCTGAAGTCGTCAAGCGGTATCAGCAGTGGCGTGATGAGTTGATGTTGCTCGGGCATCTGATCCAGACCATCTCGGTCGACCCGCGCGGGGCCTGGCGTGTCGAGCTGGTCATGGGAGTCGAGCTCTATCTCGGCACCGAGGCGGTCGATCAACGGCTTTCGCGCTTCATCGCCAGTGCGACGCAATTGGAGGCGGCGGGGCAGCCGCTCATGGTGGACCTGCGCTACAGCAATGGTTTCGCCGTGAAATGGGCATCGAACCTGGACCAAAAGGTCCCTGCGACAACGGATCGCCCGACGCGATCCGGCAAAAGAGGATAAGACCGGATGTCGAGACGTAACGACAAGAATCTATTGGTTGGCCTGGATATCGGCACCTCAAAGGTGGCTGCGCTGGTCGGGGAGCTCAAGGACGACAATCAGATCGAGATCATCGGCATCGGCACCCATCCCTCGCGCGGACTCAAGAAGGGTGTGGTCGTCGACATCGAGTCGACCGTCCAGTCGATCCAGCGTGCGGTCGAGGAGGCCGAGCTGATGGCGGGCTGCGAGATCCATTCGGTCCATGCCGGAATTGCGGGCAGCCATGTGCGGAGTCTCAACTCGCACGGGATCACCGCGATCAAGGAGGTCGAGGTTACCCAGTCCGATGTCGATCGGGTCATCGATGCGGCGCGCGCCGTGGCGATCCCGGCCGACCAGAAGATCCTGCACATCCTGCCGCAGGAATTCATCATCGACGACCAGGAGGGGATCCGCGAGCCGATCGGGATGTGCGGCGTTCGGCTCGAAGCCCGCGTGCACATGGTGACGGGTGCGGTGAGCGCGGCCCAGAACATCATCAAGTGTATCCGGCGCTGCGGACTCGAGGTCGACGATCTGGTCCTCGCGCAGCTCAGCTCGAGCTACTCGGTGCTCGGCGACGATGAGAAGGAGCTGGGGGTCTGTGTGGTCGACATCGGCGGCGGCACGACGGATCTCGCCGTCTTCACCGACGGGGCCATTCGACACACGGCTGTGATCCCGATCGCCGGCGATCAGGTCACCAACGATATCGCGGTCGCGTTGCGCACGCCCACCCAGCATGCCGAGCTGATCAAGGTGAAGCATGCCTGCGCCCTGGCTCAACTGGCCGCCAACAGCGAGTCCATCGAGGTTCCAAGCATCGGCGATCGTCCGCCGCGGCGACTCTCTCGCCAGACCCTGGCCGAGGTCGTCGAGCCGCGCTACGAGGAGCTCCTCACCCTGCTCCACAACGAGCTGCGTCGCAGCGGGTTCGAGGATCTGGTCGCAGGAGGCGTGGTGCTGACCGGTGGAAGCTCGAAGATGGAGGGCCTGATCGAGCTGGCGGAGGAGGTCTTTCACATGCCCGTGCGGCTCGGCATTCCGCAGTACGTCATCGGCATGGATGAGGTGGTCAACAATCCGATCTATTCGACGGGTGTTGGTCTTTTGATGTATGCGCGCCAGCACCGGTTTTCGCGCCGACCCGAGATCGGGGATTCCGGCGGGCTGCGTGCCGCCTGGTCGCGCATGCGCAGTTGGTTTCAAGGCAACTTTTAGTTGAGCCCTTTCAGGCATGAGATGCGCCGTTTCCACGTCGGATCCGCCTTGCCTGACGCAACCGAGGAATCGCAGCAGACGCGGTTCGAGCTCGGAGGATATTCGTGTGGCGGGGTTCGGGTCCCGTCTCAGATGGGCATGCGGTGGGGTATGTCGTTAGACCCCATCGGTCACAATGGGGCCGCGACCTGCGGTCTCGGGCCAAGACGTAGTCTACGTCGAGGCGGTGTCGGGGGCGGTCGCGCCGGGGCGCGGTCGTACGAGTTTACAAAGGTCGTGCAACAGACTGAAGAGAGGAGATAGATCTATGTTTGAGCTTATGGATACCCACAGCCAGAATGCCGTTATCAAGGTCATCGGAGTCGGTGGTGGCGGCGGCAACGCGGTCAATCATATGGTGGCCGCGACCATCGAGGGCGTCGATTTCATCTGCGCCAACACGGACGCCCAGGCGCTTAAGAGCTCCCAAGTCAAGACCATCCTCCAACTGGGCGCCGGGATCACAAAGGGTCTGGGGGCAGGTGCAGACCCCGAGGTCGGGCGCAACTCGGCAATGGAAGATCGCGACCGGATCACAGACGCGCTCGAGGGCGCGGACATGGTCTTCATTACCGCGGGAATGGGCGGTGGTACCGGCACGGGCGCGGCGCCAGTGGTCGCCCAGGTCGCCAAGGAGCTCGGGATCCTGACCGTCGCGGTCGTGACGAAACCCTTCCCGTTCGAGGGCACCAAGCGTCGTCGTATCGCCGAGGAAGGGATCGCCGAGCTCGCCAAGAGTGTCGACTCCCTGATTACCATCCCCAACGAAAAGCTTCTTGCCGTGCTCGGTAAGGACATGAGCCTGCTCAACGCCTTCAGTGCAGCCAACGACGTGCTTCTCCATGCGACTCAGGGCATCGCCGAGCTGATTACCCGTCCCGGGCTGATCAACGTCGACTTCGCCGACGTCAAGACCGTCATGTCCGAGATGGGTGTGGCGATGATGGGCACGGGTGCCGCGCGCGGCGAGCACAGGGCTCGCGAGGCCGCCGAGGCTGCCATCCGCAGCCCGTTGCTCGAAGACATCGACCTCGCAGGTGCGAAGGGCATCCTCGTCAATATTACCGCCGGTCTGAGTCTGACCATCGGTGAGTTCGACGAGGTCGGCAACACGGTGCGGGATTTCGCGGATGACGATGCCACGGTCGTGGTGGGAACCGTCATCGATCCGGCCCTGGACGATGAGCTGCGTGTGACCGTCGTGGCGACCGGCCTTGGGGAGCGGCGGGTCATGCTCAAGCGTCAGGGAGCACATGAGGCGGCGGCCATGCACCTTGTGAGCAGCGGGGGCAACAACGAGACTGCGCCGAACTACAACGACCTGGGCCGTCCCGCAATCTATCGTCGGGTCGGGGGCGCCGCGGTTGCCGAGGCGGTGGAAGAGAGTGACCTGGATTACCTCGACATTCCGGCCTTCCTACGTCGTCAGGCGGATTGATCAGGGGTTTCCCTGTACTGAATAGCCTATGTAAAACAGACATCTTCAAAAAGGTTCGTTGTTGATCTTGATAAAGGTCCGGGAAAACCCTAAGCTTGTCGGCAGGTGGCCCATGTACAGGCACCAACAGGACGAGACGAATGGAAAACGATCGCGGCTTCGGCACGGAATCGCCGGAGCCCGATCTGTCGTCGATCAGTTGGCAGCGGATGCCGCTAGTCGCCGTGGCTTGCGATGGGAGACCTCGACCGATGCTCAAGCAGCGTACTTTGAAAAATGTCATCCGGGCGACCGGCGTTGGCTTGCATACGGGCGAGAAGATCCCGTTGACACTGCGCCCGGCTGCGCCCGACACCGGCATCATCTTCCGCCGAGTCGATCTTTCGACCCCGGTCGAGATCAAGGCGACCCCGTTCAATGTCGGCGACACGCGATTGTCGACGACCTTGGTGAAGGATGGCGTGCGGGTGTCGACGGTCGAGCATCTCTTGTCCGCCTTCGCGGGACTTGGCATCGACAATGCCTATGTCGACGTCGGTGCGGCGGAGGTACCCATCATGGATGGCAGCGCGGGTCCCTTCGTGTTCCTCATACAGTCGGCCGGTGTGGAAGAGCAAAATCGCCCCAAGCGATTCATCCGGATCAAGCGTCCAATCGAGGTTCGCGACGGGGACAAGTACGCGCGATTCGCGCCTTACAATGGGTTCAAGGTCGATTTCTCGATCGACTTCGACCACCCGGCCTTCCATTCGCGCGCGAACCGGGCGACAGTCGATTTCTCGACCTCCTCGTTCGTGAAAGAGGTCAGTCGGGCCAGGACCTTTGGCTTCCTGCGCGAGATCGAGGCGCTTCGCAAGCAGAATCTGGCATTGGGCGGGAGTCTCGACAATGCGGTCGTGGTGGACGAGTACCGAGTCCTCAACGACGAGGGTCTTCGCTACGACGACGAGTTCGTCAAGCACAAGATCCTGGACGCCATCGGCGACCTCTATCTGCTCGGTCACACCCTGATCGGGTCATTCCGCGGACACAAGTCCGGGCATGCGCTCAACAACGATCTGGTTCGAGCGTTGGTCGCCGATGTGAGCGCCTGGGAAGAGGTGGTGTTCGAGGATTCCGCCGCTGCCCCGATCTGTTATGCCCAGCCTCTGGCAGTGGCCTAGCTCCTGTCTGTTTCCTTGTCCGCTGTCCCTCCCTGCGTGGGAGGGCTCCCTGCGTCAATCTTGTCATCACCTGCCTTCACTCGGGTGCCTTGGACGTGGCGCTTTGCGAAACGTCGAAGCGCGTCACCCAACTGCGGATCCGTCATCGCGTCGGCCGCGGCCAGCAGATGTGCGGCCACCCCAGCGCTCAATTTGCGCGACACCGGGCGTCTCGATGCATCGCCTCGCGGATGGCTCGCTTGATCCGGCACATCCGCGATGCGGATACGCGTCGAGACCTTGACGATGTCTTCGCGCCCGAGCGATCGCGGGAGACCATCGGCCAGAAAACGGGCGCGCGTCGCCCAGGCTGGAGAGTCGAGGTAGAGGGTCAAGACTCCGTCAGCCAGTGTCACGTCGCAACAATGGCTTCGAAGCGGGTCCGGCAACTGATCCAGCACACGCCCGAGAAGCGCGAGATCCCGATCCCGCTGCTCAAGATGCTTGCGGATCAGTCGGTTGCTATGAAGCAGTGCGCGGATGTGGGCCAAGCCAGGACGGTGCAACATCGATCCACCTTGCCGCGTGAGAACCAGGTGCGAAGGTCATGCCGAACCTTGCCTGAAAGTAAAAACGAATCGACCGAAGCTACGTTTGTGCCGACAATCGTAGTATAAGACCACGGTCTATCCGAAAAGACCAAAGCAGAGAGAAAACGATGTACCACCTCGATCGACGAAAAACCGTTCGTGGACAGGCCGTTATTGCGCTCTTGGCCGTTACCTTGTTCACAGTGGCAGGCGGCGGGTTAGGATTCTGGCTTGCTCACTACCAAAATCTCCAGAAACTTGTCGACACTCGGGCTCAGCCCAGCCTCGTTCCGCAGCCCTCTTCCATCGCCCCCTCTCATTCCGAGCCCGGAAGCCCTGACGATCTCAATGCAATCGCCGCCCGCGTCGGCGAGATGCAAGCCGAGCTCTTGAGAATCAATGCCCTCGGCGAACGCCTCGTTCAGATGTCCGGGCTGAATGCCGAAGAATTCGACTTCGAGACTCGGCCGCATCGCGGCGGCGCTGAAGACGGTCAAGCGCGAGACTACACGATTCGCGAGATCGCGAGTGAGCTTGGTAGCCTGGTGAGCCTGGTCCAGGATCGTCAGCAAAAGCTCGAGATCATCGAAGGCGCCATCATGGAGAAGGGTCTGACCGCGCAGGTCATTCCCTCTGGCTGGCCGGTTCGCTCCGGCTATGTGACATCGAATTTTGGCTTTCGGGTCCACCCCACCAAGAAGCGGCGCCTATTCCACGAAGGCGTCGATTTCGCGAGTCCCCGCGGGACCCCGATCATCGCCGTCGCCGATGGTGTTGTGACCTTCAGCGGACGCAAGGGCGGTTATGGCCGCATGGTCGACATCCGGCACGTCAACGGCCTGGTCACCCGATATGCCCATAATCAGGACAACCTGGTCACGGAAGGCCAGATGGTCCGCCAGGGGCAAAAGATCGCGACTGTCGGGTCTTCCGGGACCGCAACCGGCCCGCACGTCCATTTCGAGGTCCTCAAAGACGGCAAGGCGGTTGACCCCTTTCGGTATATCGACCGTCAGCCCAGTCCGGTCTTGGCCAGCACCTCCGGGGACAAATCCGGTTAGGGTTCGAACGCCGGTCGTCCGCATGGAAGACCGGCACCCTCGCCCGACCTCGACTCCACCAAATCCCGATCAGACCCGCGTCGAGCGTGTGCCGGCCTACCGTCCGCTCGTCCGATCCTTGCGCCCGCGAATCTGATCCGGCTGATACCGACTGCGGCTGTCAGTGAAATCCGGTATCATTGCGGGATTTTCCTGACAGGCCGCAAACGCATCTGATGGTTAGACATCTGCTCAAGAAGGTCTTCGGCAGCCGGAATGACCGGCTCGTCAAGACGCTGCTCAAGTCCGTCGCACGGATCAATGCCCTCGAGCCCGACCTCGAGGCGCTTTCCGACGAGGCCCTGGCCGCAAAGACGGCGGAGTTTCGCAAGCGCCTGGCAGCCGGGGAGGATCTCGGCAGCCTGATCTTCGAGGCATTCGCCGTCGTGCGCGAGGCTTCGAAGCGGACCTTGGGCCTGCGTCACTTCGATGTGCAGATGGTCGGCGGGATGGTGCTGAACGACGGCAAGATCGCCGAGATGCGCACCGGTGAGGGTAAGACCCTGGTCGCGACCCTTTCAGCCTATCTCAATGCGCTCCCGCAGAAGGGCGTGCATGTGGTGACCGTCAACGACTACCTCGCCCGGCGCGACGCGGCCTGGATGGGGCAGATCTATCATTTCCTCGGCCTCTCAGTCGGTGTCATCAACTCCTCGGGCGGCACGGGTCCGGATTCGGCATCCTACCTCTTCGACCCAGCCTATGAGCCGCCGGTTGCTCAAGGCTATCGTCACCTGCGCCCCGTCTCCCGCAAGGAGACCTATGCCGCCGACATCACCTATGGCACGAACAACGAGTTCGGCTTCGACTATCTGCGCGACAACATGGCCTTTGTGGCCGAGCAGCGCGTCCAGCGTGACCCTTTCTACGGGATCGTCGACGAGGTCGACTCCATCCTCATCGACGAGGCCCGGACGCCTCTCATCATCTCCGGTCCATCGGAAGGAAGCACGGATCTTTACAAACAGATCAATCAAATCATCCCCCGCCTGACCCGCCAGGATCCGATCACCAACGAGGATGGCCAGCCCGACTTTGGTCCAGGTGATTTCTCGGTCGACGAGAAGTCGCGTCAGGTCTTTCTGAGTGAAGAAGGCCATGAGCACGTGGAGGAGATGCTGGTCGAGCTCGGTCTGCTCACCGAGGGTGACGGTCTCTACGATCCGGCCAACATCGCCCTGATGCATCACGTCTATGCAGGGCTGCGCGCCCATGCGCTCTTCAACAAGAACGTCGAGTATCTCGTGCGCGATGGCCAGGTCATCATCGTCGACGAGTTCACCGGCCGCACCATGCCCGGCCGGCGCTGGTCGGAAGGTCTGCATCAGGCGGTCGAAGCTAAGGAAGGGGTCGCCATCCAGCCCGAAAACCAGACGATGGCGTCGATCACCTTCCAGAACCTCTTCCGGCTCTACCCCAAGCTCTCGGGCATGACCGGCACGGCCGATACGGAGGCGTTCGAGTTCCAGCAGATCTATGGTCTCGAGGTCGTCGTCATCCCAACCAATCAGCCGATGATCCGGGACGATCGGGGCGACCTGGTCTATCTGACGCAGGAGGAAAAGTATCAGGCCATCATCGAGGACATCCGCGACTGCGTGGCCCGGGGCCAGCCCGCCCTGGTCGGGACCGCCTCAATCGAGACCTCGGAGCTGATCGATCGGCTGCTCGATGAGCAAAAGATCCCGCACGAAGTCCTGAACGCCAAGCAGCACGAGCGCGAGGCCGGGATCATCGCCCAGGCGGGCCGCCCCGGCGCTGTGACCATTGCCACGAACATGGCCGGTCGCGGGACCGATATCGTGCTCGGCGGCAACCTGGAGGCCGAGCTCGAGGAAGCGGGCCCCGACGCAAACAGGGATGCCATCCGAGCCGCCTGGAAGGAGCGCCATGCCACGGTCGTGGCTGCCGGGGGGCTGCACGTCGTCGGCACCGAGCGCCACGAGTCCCGCCGCATCGACAACCAGCTACGTGGTCGATCGGGCCGTCAAGGCGATCCGGGCTCGTCCCGTTTCTACCTGTCGCTCGAAGACAACCTGATGCGCATCTTTGCCTCCGAGCGCGTCGGCAAGATGATGCAGAAGCTCGGGATGGAAAAGGGCGAGGCGATCGAGCACCCCTGGGTCACCAAGGCGATCGAGAATGCTCAGCGTAAGGTCGAGGGCCGGAACTTCGACATCCGCAAGCAGCTGCTCGAATACGACGACGTCGCCAACGACCAGCGTAAGGTCATCTACGCGCAGCGTCGTGAATTGATGGACAGCGTGGACGTCTCGGACACCGTCACCGCCATGCGCGATGATGCACTCACCCGCCTGATCAATACCTATATCCCGCCGGAAAGCCTCGAGGAGCAATGGGACGTCGAGGGCTTGAGTGTTGCATTGACTGAGAATTTCGGCGGGGACTGGCCGATCAAGGCTTGGCTCGACCAGGACGACTCACTCCACGAGGAGACCCTGCGCGCTCGGATCCATGACACCCTGGTCGCCGCCTACGCCGAGCGAGAGGCGCTCATCGGGTCGTCGACCATGCGTCAGATCGAGACTGCGGTCATGCTCCAGACCCTCGACACCCAGTGGAAGGACCATCTGGCAGCGATGGACTATCTGCGCCAAGGCATCCATCTGCGCGGTTACGCCCAGAAGAACCCCAAGCAGGAATACAAGCGCGAGGCCTTCGCGATGTTCTCGGCGATGCTCGACAGCATCAAGCACGACGTCGTGACCACCCTCGCCAAACTTCAGGTCCAGACACAGGATGGGCGCCCCCCCC
>RRYU01008913.1_pt1 | contig 24576 bp, 19 predicted proteins | sample 2162651 | NCBI WGS metagenome assembly RRYU01 (sample SAMN10267283, study PRJNA491782) | microbial mat metagenome | isolation source: biomat in the production well | place: Japan: Minami-Kanto gas field, natural gas well KTG3 | collected 2017-06 | reverse complement strand
TGATGGCCTTCTTGCCCGCATAGGCCCCGACGGGCAGACCGCCACCGATCACCTTGCCGAGACAGGTCAGGTCTGGCTCGACGCCCCAATGCACCTGGGCACCACCGGGGGCGGCGCGGAAGCCGGTCATGACCTCGTCAATGATCAGCAGGGCACCGTTGGCAGTGGTGAGTTCGCGCAGCGTCTGGAGGAAGCCCGGTTCGGGAACGACGAAGCCCATGTTGGCCGCAATCGGCTCGACGATCACGGCCGCGATCTGCTCGCCATACTGGCGGAAGATCTCGGTGACACCGGCAACGTCGTTATACTCGACCGTCAGGGTATCCGAGGCAGTCGCGGCGGGCACGCCGGGGCTATCGGGCAAGCCGAGGGTGATCACCCCACTGCCCGCCTGCACCAGCAACATGTCGGCGTGGCCGTGGTAGCAACCAACAAACTTGACGATCTTCTCACGCTTGGTGTAGGCACGTGCCAAGCGCAAGGCACTCATGGTCGCCTCGGTGCCGCTGCTAACGAAGCGCACCTGCTCGACACTAGGAATGAGATTGATCACCAACTTGGCCAGTTCGGTCTCTAGCTCGGTAGGCGCACCGAAGCTGCTACCACGGGTAAGCTGCTCATTGACGGCCTGGATCACGGACGGATGGGAATGGCCCAGCAGCAGCGGCCCCCAAGAGAGCACGTAGTCAATATAGTTATTGCCATCTACGTCCTCAACGTGGGAACCAGTGCCGCGTGCGAAGAAGATCGGCGAGCCGCCGACGCCCCGGAAGGCGCGCACGGGAGAGTTCACCCCGCCCGGAATGACCTCCTGGGCGGCGGCGAAGAGCTCCTTGGAGCGGGCGTAGCGATCAGTAGTAGTCGTGGTCATAGAGAAAGCCCCTATTACTGGAACTATTCACACTTCTTATATAGCAGTGGAATCTGCCGGTCACGATGCGTCGTAGACCGGCAAGATGCCGGTGCTACCATTTACTGCGCAGGCTCAACGACAAAGTTATGCACGAAGTCTACCAGACGTCCGACATTCTCTTCGGGCGTCTCGGTAAGGATACCGTGGCCAACATTGAAGATGTGGCCAGGGCGGCCCCCGGCGCGGCGCAGGATGTCGGCGGCGCGGCGCTCGATCTCCGGCCATGGAGCGTGCAGCGTCATCGGATCGAGGTTGCCCTGGACGGCAACCTTGTGGCCAAGGGCAGCCCAGCCCTCATCAAGCTGAACGCGCCAGTCGAGGCCGATCACATCGGCACCGACATCGCTGAGCATCGAGGACATACCGAACATCTCGGTACCGAAGAAGATGATCGGGACATCGGTGGCGGCGCGCACACTGGCGATAACCGTCTTGACGTGGGGCAGCACATACTCAGCGAAATCGTTGGGCGAGAGCGCACCGGCCCACGAGTCGAAGATCTGGACAATGTTACAGCCCGCCTCGACCTGAGCGATCAAGTAGTCGCTGACCAAGACATTCAGCTTCTCCATGAGCGCGTGCCAGCTTTGGGGGTCGCGGTACATCAACTGCTTGGTGCGGCGATACTCGCGGCTGCCACCACCCTCAATCGCATAGCTAGCGAGGGTGAAGGGGGCACCGCTGAAACCGAAGAGAGGGATACGCCCATTCAATTCGCGCTGCACAATACGGATGGCATCGAGGGTATAGGCAGTCGTTTCACGCGGATCACACTGCTTGAGGGCAGCAATATCAGCCGGGCTGCGCACGGGGTTGTGGATCACCGGGCCTTCACCCTTCTCAAAGGTGAGATGAATACCCAGACCCTCCAGCGGCGGTAGAATATCGGCAAAAATGATCGCCGCATCAATGTCAAACGCCTGAGCAGGCTGGAGCGTCACTTCAGCCGCAACCTCAGGAATCTTGACCATTTCGAGGAACCCGTAACGCTCGCGCACAGCGCGGTAGACGGCCATATAGCGGCCAGCCTGGCGCATGAGCCAGATCGGAGTGCGGTCAACCGGCTGACGACGAGCGGCCCGAAGAATTCTGTCGTTCATGTTTCTTCCACAATACTGATGAGGTGAGAGGGTTGGAGCACCATACCCGAACCATCACCCCCAATCTAATACCGCAACTACGCACCACCACGCATCCAGCGGACGGCATCCTTCGCCCAATAGGTAATGATCATATCGGCTCCGGCGCGACGGATGCTCATCAGCGTCTCCATCGCCACGCGGCGCTCGTCAATCCAGTCCTTCTCTGCCGCTGCCTTGACCATACTATACTCGCCACTAACCTGATAGGCCGCGAGTGGCAGCGGATGACGATCCTTCACCTCGCGGATGATGTCGAGGTAGGCCAGCGCGGGCTTAACCATGAGCATATCGGCGCCCTCCGCCACGTCCAGATCGGCCTCGCGCAGCGCCTCTAGGCGGTTGGCGGGATCCATCTGGTACTGGCTGCGATCACCGAAGCTGGGTGGGCTTTCGGCGGCATCGCGGAACGGCCCGTAGAAGGCCGAGGAGTACTTGACCGCATAGCTCATGATGGACGTATTGATCAGACCAGCCGAGTCGAGAGCCGCCCGGATGGTGCCAATCATACCATCAATCATGCCGGAGGGTGCAATGATGTCGGTACCGGCCTGAGCGTGGACAATCGAAGCCTTACCCAAGATACTCAGGGTTGGATCATTGAGCAGGTAGCCTTCGGGCGTATGCTCGTCATAACCCTCAACACCGGGAAAATTGAGGATGCCACAGTGGCCGTGATCGGTATACTCACAGCAGCACATATCCGAGATGACGATCAGTTCCGGGACAGCCTTCTTGATCGCATAGGCAGCCTGGGGCACAATCCCCTCCGGATCAAAATTCTCGCTGCCCACGGAATCCTTGTGATCGGGAATACCAAAGAGCAACACCGCTGGAATACCCATCTCGGCCAGCGTCTCAGCCTCACGCACCGCCATATCCACCGAGAGCTGCGAATGGCCGGGCATCGAAGCAATAGGGCGGCTCACGCCGGTGCCGTGGCGCACAAAGAGCGGTGCAATCAGGTTACTCGGCGAGAGAGTCGTCTCACTCACCATACGACGGATATTCTCATTAAGCCGCAAGCGACGCGGGCGGCTTACCGGAAACGAGGTCATGGATGTACCTCCATATAGGCGATCAGCGCCTCTAACAGGCCCTCTTCGGTATAGACATCGGCCACCACCTGTGGCTCCAGGCCAAATTCCTGACACACCACCGCCGTCGCCGGCCCAATGCAGGCCAGAATGGTCTTTTGCATGAGCGCAATTGCGTCCGGGCCGACCTTCTCGATAAAGGCACGCACAGTTGATCCGCTGGTGAAGGTGAGCGCAGCGATCTCACCTGCGGCGAGCATAGCCGCCATATCCACGCCATTATCGGGCGCAGTAACCGTATGGTAGGCGATCACCCGATCCACATCAGCGCCAGCGGTGCGCAGGCGCTCGGCCAAGACCGGGCGGGCAATATCGGCATTGGGCAACAAGACCCGCTTGCCGGTCAGATCGCCCAGACTAGCGGCCAAGCCTTCAGCAATAAACTCATCAGGAACGGTGGTTGGAGTAAGCCCCAGGCGCTTCGTACATGACTGAGCCGTTACCGGGCCAACTGCGGCAACCTGGAATGTCCCGGTTTGCAGACCGGCGGGCATACGTTCAGCGAGCACCCGCACCACCTGAAGGCTCGTCACCAGCAGCCAATCGTACTCACCGGCGGCAAGGCGAGCGAGGGCGGCATCCAAAGCAGACGGATCTTCAGGAGGCGCATAGGCAATCGTCGGATAGATGATCGGCTCAGCCCCCAACTCGCGCAAACGAGCGGCCATACCATCGGCTTTGTTCGCCGAGCGGGTAATGACGACGCGCTGACCAGCGAGGGCCGAAGGCTGTGGCGTGAGGGCTGCGGGCTGGCTCATCAGTGACTGAACTCCTTGCTTGATGAACTTCCGGGAAGCTTACAACCTAGTTGCGGGGCGTAGCCAACTCGGCAAGGATGTCAGCAGCACCCTGCGAGATGAGATCCTCGGCCAGTGCCAGACCAATCGCGTCCGGATCGGCCAGCGAGCCGACCAGTTCGCCACGCACCTGATTGGTGCCATCGAGCGAGCCAACCATGCCACGCAGGCGCAGGTTCTCACCTTCAACCACAGCGAAGGCCGCAATCGGCACCTGGCAGCCACCCTCAAGGCGAGCCAAGAAGGCGCGCTCGGCCAATGCCGCCGCCCGCGACGGAGCGTGATCGAGAGCAGCCAGCAGACCGATGGTGTTGGCATCGGCGGCGCGGCACTCAATGGCTAGGATGCCCTGCGAGACGGCGGGCAGCATCTGGGTGGTGGGGATGGGCAGGGCGACAAAGCGGGCATCAACCGCCTCGAAGTGGCGGGGGCCATCAATCGTGGCATCGGTGAAGCCCAGGCGATCCAGACCCGCCGAAGCCAGGATGATCGCCTCGAACTGACCATCGGCCAGCTTGCGCAGGCGGGTATCCACATTCCCACGCACATCGCGCAGATCGAGGTCGGGGCGGATAGCGCGGATCTGGCAGGCGCGACGCAGCGAGCTAGTACCAACAACCGCGCCCTGGCGCAACAGCGGCGAGTCCTGCATGGAGAAGTTGGAGAGATCGAGATCACCAACTGCCGACTCCATCACCACCAGAGCATCACGGGCATCCGCACGCTGGGGGAAAGCAGCCAGAGTCAGGCCATCGGGCACAACCGAGGGCAGATCCTTGCAGCTATGGACACAGAAATCAACCTGGTTATCGAGCAGAGCCTGCTCCAGTTCCTTGACGAAGAGACCCTTATCACCCACCGCCGAGAGAGCAACATCGAGAATCCGATCACCCTTGGTGGAGATCATCTGCATCTCGACCTCCAGGCCAGCGTGGGCGGCGCGCATCGCGTCGGCCATCATACCGGACTGAGTGACAGCCAACTTCGAGCCACGTGTACCAAGGATGAGCTTTGTTACGTTTGACATCACATCTACCTTAAAAAAATGCTACGGTACGATGAGCGCCGCCGAGGCATTCGGCGGCACTCAGCAGCGACGGGGACATTAGTGGCGCTCGGCAAGAACGCCATGCTCTAGGTTGAAGAGATCGCTCAACATTGCAGCATATCGCTGGCCATCGCCCTGGGCGGCGGCATCACGCAGGCGGCGAGTAGGCGAGTGGAGCAACTTATTCACAATACTACGGCTCAGTGCCTCAACGACATTGCGCTGCTCCGGCGAGAGCGAGTTGAGCCGCCGCAGAGCGCGATCCAGTTCACTCGAACGCAGACTCTCCGCATACTCACGCAGGCTAGTCAGCGTGGGTACAGCCTCTTGGCTACGCACCCAACCCATGAAGGCATCAACCTCGCTCTGGGCAATCGACTCGGCCATCGCGGTCAGCGCCGAGCGTTGATCGAGGGTAGCCCGCACCACCTCCTGGAGATCGTCCACGGTACAGAGATGCACCCCATGGAGTTGGCCAACATCACCGGCAATATCACGCGGCACCGCGAGGTCAATCAACAACATCGAAGGTGGCGGTTCACCATCGTGGCGGGCGCGCTGCTTGGCGTGCATCGCATCGAGAATATGCTGGCGATAGATCACCGGCACCGGCGCAGCGGTTGAGCTGATCACAATATCGGCGTGAGCCAGCGCCATCGGCAGATCCTCAAAAGCGAGTGCCTCAGCATTATAACGCTCAGCCAACTCACGTCCGCGCGCCAGTGTTCGGTTGACAATCGTCAGCCGGTCGGCACCATTAGCCAGCAGGTTCTGGGCAGCCAGTTCGCTCACCTCACCACCACCAACCAGCAGCACCGAGCGCCCCTTCAGGTCGCCGAGGCGCTGACGAGCCAACTCGACACCCGCCTGGGAGACACTCGCCGCCCCCTGGCCAAGCGCAGTCTCGTGGCGCACACGCTTCCCGGCGGTGAGTGCGTGCTGGAAGAGCCGGTGCAACACCGGACCAACCGTACCGGCCTGCTGGGCAATCTCAAAGGCATTGCGCACCTGACCCTGGATCTGGGCCTCACCAATCACCAAGGATCGGAGCCCGGAGGAGGTAGCACACAGATGCTTGGCCACATCTTCGCCATTCTGGAAGAAGAGCGTATGGACGAAGTGCTTCTCCTCAAGGCCGTGGAACTCGGCCAAAAACTCGGCCAAATTCTGTGCGGTGCCGTTATCAGCCGAAACACCATACACCTCAACCCGGTTACAGGTCGAAAGGATGACGGCTTCGCTCAAGAGCGGATTGCGATGCCCACGCGGCATCGTCAACTGCATGAGTGCCGCTGGAATGTCGGTGGCATTGAAGGCCAGGCACTCACGGATTTCTACCGGCGCGGTTGTGTGATCAAGACCAGCTAACAGGAGGTTCATTATGCGACCCTCTGATTGTATATACAATTCGTCGTAAATCTCAGCAAATCTCAGCAGTAATGCGTCGTATCACAAAGTCTGAAGCCCAAAAAAAATCAGGCGTCCCCAATGACCGAAATCAACTGGGTCATCGAGACCTGATCGTTGCGGAAGGCCGAGACATCAATCCGACGCAACATCATCAGGGCGATGCAGAGTATCAGAGCCTCCAAGAAGAAGACCATGACATAGCCATTCGTCGAACTATCAAGGAGCCGTGCAACAATGTCACGCACACCACCGGCCAGCAGGTTTCCCATCCCACGGGCCGCCGAATCGGCCACGCCCCACGCCCCAATGAAGAGCCCCACCTTTTCCGGGGTGGTCATATCAAGCATCAGCGCGAGGTTCGTGGTAGTCGCAATACCCGTCCCAAAACCGAGCAGGGCAATGGCAGGAACAAAGAGCGGCTGATAGTGCAGTAAGCCACTCAGACCGATCAGAAAGAGACCCAGCGATGCAATAGCGCCACCCAACATAGCTCCGGACTTCTTGCTCATAAAGCGACTGAGCACCATGCCCTGGAGCAAGAGCGCCACCAACGTTGAGCCGCCCCAGATCGCGGTGAGCTGGGTCGTCTCGCGAACACTCATTCCAAATGCAGCCGCCCCGAAGGGCTCCAGCAGGACATCCTGGCCTAAAATGGATGCCAGCATCAGCATCAGATAGACGAAGAAGTAGCGTGCATGGGGATTCGCAATGACAGCCCCAATCGCCTCCTTTGCGCTATGACGTTCACCGAGTGTAACCGTGGCGTTACGGGGTTCCAATCCAACTAAGCCAATCGTACCGAGGAGTAACGATGCACCACCACAGATCATAAAGACCTGGATCAGCTTCTCGTGGCTATACTCGTCGAGTGCTCGTCCGGTGAGAATGGCCGTAATAATGACCGAGGTGATCATCATGAACCACATCACCGCAATGGTACTGGAACGCTGGTATTCCTCCGAGAGATCGCTCGCTAACGAGAGGTAGGAGACGACGGCAAGGTTGAAGCCCACCCCCCAGGCAAAGAAGACCAGCACGGCTGCGAGCAGGCCGAGCCAGAAGTTGCTGTCCATCAGCAACGCGGCCGATGGGGTGAGTACGGCACCACCCGCGCAGAGGAGAATACCGGCGGCGATGTAGGGTGTACGCCGGTAGCCCCATAACGGGTGGTGATCCGAGTATTGTCCGATCCAGACTTGAGCCGGTGAGAGAAAGTAGGGAATCACGATCAGTGCCGCTACTAAGGTCGGCAAAAGGCCCAGTTCATGAATCATGATCCGATTCAGTACCCCGGAAATCGGAACCATTGTCACTGCTACTGCGACATGGAGCAAGCCGAGTCGGATATTCTTTAGGAACGTCATGAGCCTCTCTCTGTGTGATACCGTGTAAAGAACCTAGCGAACCGCTGCTGTTACGGTACGATTCTGGACATAGGTAGCGACCTGTTCAGCGGTATTGACACCATTGCGCCAGCACTTGGGCATGCCAACGCCGCCCCGGTAGCTACCGACGAAGTAGATGCCTGGGCGGGTGCGTTCGAGGTTCTCAAGTGCCGCCATCGCCTCGGTATGACCGAAGTTGTACTGCGCCACCGCACGCGGCCAGCGGGTCAGATTGACCACCTCTGGCGCTCCGTTGGCCCCGATCACCGCTTGGTTATCGGCAATGGCACGGGCGATGAGTTCATCATCGCTCTGCTCCGGGCGAATCGGGTTGATCTCGCCACCCATCAGGTTGATCGTCAGTACCCGTCCCGCCGGTGCAAAGGGCGGGAAGAGCGTCGAGGCAGAAAGAATGCCCAGGAAGTTGCGCCGCTCGCACGAGGGAGCCAGCACGCCAAAGCCATTCACCGGGCGGGTGACTTGGTTCTCGCGGTAGCCCAGGTTGACCACGGCCATCGAGGAGTAGCGGATGCCGCGTAGCCCCTTGGCTGCCGCTGGATCAAGCTCAGCGATCAGGTCAGCAGCGGCATAGGCCGGAGCGGCCATGATGACGCTAGCTGCCTCGATGGTCTCGACCTGACCATCGCGCTCGACCACCAACGTCCAACCCGTACTCTCCGGATAGAGCGTGGTGACTCGCGCATTCTTCCAGACGCGCTGCTCGCCCAGCACCTTAGCAATCGTCTTGGGCCACTCAGCAACGCCACCCTTAAAGTTGAAGGTGATGCTGCGCATCTTGGGGCCAAGTGGCTTGGCCTTCTTCTCACCGGCAGCCTTCTTGGCCTTGCCTGCACCCAGGAAGCCCTTGATGATACTCCCACCACGCTGTTCTGCTTCCCAGAGGGAGGGGAAGGTGGCCTTGATGGACATCTTGGAGGGATCACCCGAATAGACCCCGGAGACGAAGGGGTCAATCATGCGCTCCATCACCTCCGGGCCGATGCGGCGGCTGAAGAAGCTGGACACACTCTCATCAGGGCTGGTGGCGCGTGGGATGAATGGCTCACGCAGCACACGCAGCTTGGCCTGCATCGAGACATGCTCCATACGCATCAGACCGATGGGGTCGTTGGGAATTTCGAGGGGCTGGCCATCCTTGAGAAAGTAGCGGCGCTTACCGGCACGCCCGGCCACCACCAGACGATCCCGCATCCCCAAGTCGTCAAACTCGGTCCACATGCGCGGATCTTTGGAGGCCAACGTATTGGGACCGCAGTCAAGGACGTAGCCCTCAGGGGTGACGATGCTGCGCATAACGCCACCAACCTCAGCATTAGCCTCGACGACCAGCACATCCAGCCCCCGCTTGAAGAGGGTATAGGCTGCACTCAAGCCACTAATTCCAGCACCAACCACGACGACATCGTAGCTATTCATCAATCACTGCTCCTCTTACGCCGCAGGCATACCCACCACGCAAGATCACCGCTCTCTCCTCAAGACGCCACGTTCTACGAATGATCAAGCGCAACGCCCTCAAGGCGATCCTCAAGATCTGCATAGATCTCACGCAGCCGATCCAGGGTATCGGGATCAGCATCCCAGAAGCCGCGCCCATTCGATTCGAGCAAGCGGCGCACCACCCCAACCGCAGCGGTCGGGTTGAGGGCGGCTAGTCGCTCACGCATCGCATCATCAAGTACGAAGGTTTCGGCAACACTCTGGTAGACCCAGCTATCTACCGCGCCCGCCGTGGCGCTCCAGCCATAGGTGTTGTTGACGCGGGCTTCAATTTCACGCGCACCCTCATAGCCGTGGCTCAACATGGCCTCGTACCACTTGGGATTGAGCAGCTTGGCGCGGGTTTCCATACGCACGGCTTGGTCGAGCGAACTCACCCGGTTGTTGGTACCGAGCGCATCGGCAACCATCGTCTTGGGCTTACTGCCGCGCAACACCTCGACACTCTTGGTGATGCCACCCAGGTTGTCGTAGTAGTTATCAATGTCGGAAAGACCAACCTCGAAGCTATCAATGTTCTGGAAGCTGGCGTCCACCGTACCGAGCGCCTTCTCCAACACAGCCCGCGACTCGCGCCACTGACCGTTAGTACCGAGGCTAAAGCTCTTGCGGCTGAGGAAGGCTTCGCCAAGCTGGGTATCATCGTCCCAGGTGCCGCTATCCACCAGATTATTGACATTAGCCCCATAGCTACCCGGCGCATTGGAGAAGACGCGGGCAGCGGCATCCTCAACCGGGATCTGAAGCTCAGTTGCCTGAGCCAGTGCGTGGGCACGCACAAAATTCTGCTCAACTGGCTCATCGGCCAGCGCCGCCAGACGCGCCGCCTTGTCAATCAACTGCATCTGGTTGCCCAGCAGGTCGCGGAAGATACCGCTGACCGTAACCACCGCATCCACACGCGGGCGACCCAACTCTTCCAGCGGAATAAGCGCCACATCGGTGACATTACCCAACTCGTCCACTACCGGGCGCGCACCATAGAGCCACAGGACTTGGCCGACACCCTCACAATCGGACTTGAGGTTATCGCTACCCCAGAGCACGATGGCAACAGTTTGGGGCAAGGCACCCTGATCAAGGACGAGGCGAGCGAGGAGCTCGTTCACCAAGCGACCAGCGCGCTCCATCGCGGCAGTGGAGGGCACGCGGTAGGGATCGAGGCTATAGACATTGCGCCCGGTGGGCAGCACGCCGGGATCACGCACCACATCGTTACTGGGCGAGGGCTGAATAAAGCCACCGCGCAGACCGTGGAGGAGACCCTGCACCTCTTGGGGTGCGAGCAACTTAGCCAACAGATCACCCAGGAAGGCCCACATCTCATTCAGCGAACCCGGAGCCACACCCGCCGTCTCACGCAGGTAGAGATCAGCGCGGTGGACGCGGTCGCCGGGAGCACTCTGCACAAACTGGCGGATCGCCTCCTTACAGATCGTCTCCACCTGACGCCACTGCTCCTGGGCAGTCGTATCGTGGGCGATACGCTCACGCAGCGCGGCATAATCATACCCAACACTAGCCGCAACAATGGCAGGGAAGGTAGCCGGACTCTTACGAGTGGCCGGGCGGAAACTAGCCGTCAGGGCGAGGAAGTCCACCAACTCGGCGGGAGCGGGCGACTTACCGAGCACATGCAGACCGGAGGGGATCATGCGCTCCTCAATCTGGAGCAACTCGTGACCAATCGTACCCACATAGGTATCAGGAGCATCGGGAGTGAACGGGGCAGTCATGCCCAGCTTCTCGGCCTGGGTACGAATATCCTCCAGGAGTTCAGCATCGGGCGCACTGCGATAGCGATCCAGCGTATCCTTAAGAGCACGCAAACCCTTATAGAGACCAGCCTGCTGGAGCGGCGGCACGAGGTAGCTCACCAGCGTCGCGGCGCTACGGCGCTTGGCGATAGCGGCCTCGCTGGGGTTATTGACGCTATAGTAGTAGAAATTGGGCAACTCACCGATCAGGCGCGAGGGCCAGCAAGTCGCACCCATACCCACCTGCTTACCGGGCATAAACTCCAGCGCACCGTGGGTACCAAAATGAACCACTGCATCCGCGCCATAGACATAGCGCAGCCACGCATAGAAGGCGGCGAAGGCGTGGTTGGGAGAAGCATCCTTAGCCATCAGCAGGCGCATCGGATCGCGCTCATAGCCGAAGGAGGGCTGAACCCCAATAAAGACATTCCCCAACTGGCGACCGAGGATATAGAAATTGGCTCCATCGTTGAGCAACTCACCGGGAGCGCGGCCCCAGAAGGATTCAATCTCGGCCTCGGCGGGAAAGAGCTTACGGTAGTCGTTGACGGGAAGGCGCGCAGCAACATTCGAGTCAGTACCATTAGCCAGCGCGTTCCCCTCAACAATCATGCGGCGCAGATCGTCGGCACTCGCAGGCACCTCCACCGTATAGCCATCAGCCTTGAGGGCACGCAGCAATTCGTAGAGGCTCTGGAAGACATCCAGATAGGCGGCAGTACCCACATTACCCAAGTTCGGCGGGTAGTTGAAGATGACCAGAGCCAGCTTCTTCTGAGCATTAGGCTTATGGCGCAGCGCAACGCGGCGAGCGGCGCGATCCGCAACCTGGGCAATCTCCGGCTCTAGCGGGAACATACCATCGCTGGAGCCACTCGGCCCACAGTAGACCAACGGTTCAGCGGCACCCTCCAATTCGGGGATAGCGACACTCAGCGCGGCCTGCACCGGCACCAAGCCGGTGGCATCGGAGCGCCAATCATCAATGCGCTGCAACGTAAGCGGCACGAGGCCAATATAACCAACATCAAGCTGCTGCAACGTCTCGCGAGCCTCAGCGGGGCGGCTCTCGGCGGGGCCACCAACCAGCGAGAAGCCAGTGGCATTGACGAGCAGATCAACCTGGGGATGCTTCTTATCACCCCGGAAGAAGTGCTCAACCGCCGGACGCTGATCGAGGCCAGAGGCATAGGCGAGGCGCACCGCAAGGCCACGAGCCTCAAGCGCGTGGGTAAGGGACTTCAGGTGGGCAGTATTGCCACTCAGCACCACGCCGCGCAGCGCCAGCACACCCACCGTCCCGACCTCACCGGGCTTCAGGGCAGGCTTGCGGGCGCCAGCAGCGGGCTTACGGCCACGCAGCCACTTATCATAATCGGCGAGGCGCTCGAAGGGCTGGGGCGCATCGGGATGGAAGAGGGCAGTTTCGGGATAGCTAAGCGGATCGGCTTGGGGCAACTTGCCGTGCATACCGGGCACATAGAGATCGGCAAGCATACACATCATACGGTAGAGATTTTCGGGCGAAGGATTGAGCCAATACTGATGCGAGGCAGCAAAAGCATAGATATCACGCGCCTTACCGGGGATAATTTTCAGCACCTTACTCAAGTTACGGAGTACTGCCAACTGGCGGCGCGCCTCACCGGCACCGCCCTGGGGGCGCAACTTCTTAATCCACTGCTGCATCAAACCGGGCTTCTCATCCTCATCGCGCTGGCGCATATCGAACTTCCCGATATGGGTGCAATGGATGAGCACAGGGTTCGAGGTAATAATCAAGACCGGGCAAGAAGAGGCCCGCAGCAACTTCTCAAGGGGGCGCACATACTCCTCACCAAACAGACGTGCCCCAAAGATAAAAGCGGCCCCGGAGAGATCCTGCTCCAAGCGCCGCCACCCTGCCTGATCACGTAACGAAGACGCATCGTGGAACGCAACCGTCAGTGTAACCCCATGTTCACGGCGGACGCGATCAGCAGCCTGACGCAACGCAGCAGCATGGTTTCCATCAAGAGTAAGAAAAACAAAGCGCATACATTCCTCGTGCCTTGTAGTACAGAGTATGAACTACCCCAACGCGATCTGCGTTCATCGTGAACGACACACGCCCGGTCGAACCATACGGTTCGACCGAGACATCCATCATCCTCTGGAGGCCTCCACCAACATCACGTGGTAGAAACCCTTACCGACCCGCTCAGCGCGGCGGAAGTGCATACCCGAAGCTGCCAACGCCTGATGCACCGTAGTATCACGGATCATCTGGATTTCGGTACGACGCTGGCTATGGGGAAAATAGCCACCAACGCGGTGCATACCCGCAAGGAAGGCGCTATAGGGAGCATAGGTGAAGAGCAGGGTACCGCGACAGAGGCTAGCGAGGTGGGAAAGCATCGCGGTAAATGGTTCGGCTGGGTAATGGATCAAGACATCGAAACAGTTCACTAGGTCGTAGCTCCCAGTGATACTCTCAAGATCCGAAGCCCAACAGGAGATCCTATCGGAGAGACCGGCAGCGGCGGCAGCACGAGCGGTGGCAGCAGCCATCTGCGGAGCGAGGTCGGACGAAGCGACCCGAAAGCCACGCCGGGCGAGGGCGAGGCTGAAAAGCCCCGTACCACAACCAGCGTCGAGGGCGGTAAGCCCGGTTGGCGAAGGAAACGCCTCACCGACCCACGAGTCAGCGACGCGCAACATGACATTATGGCCAGCCCGGATCGTATTGCGCACTACCGAGAGCTTCGCGTCGCCATAGATCGCAGACCAGCGAGCGAAACCGACTCCGTCAAAGTAGCGACGAAGGTGCGCTTTATGCTGTGTAACGTCCACCTGTATACCCTTGCTGATAGCTCTGATCGACTGTGTGTGGTCTGTCCGCACACCCGATCAAACCACATTCTCAGGAAGTGATGTTCGAGTGGTAGTACGGAGTTAAAACTACGCTTTTGCAGCACGATTATAACATGATAGTCAATAGTCGTGAATAAATGCAAAGGATGAACAAAAGTTGTGCGTCCAGTACTATTCCGCATTAGGAAGCCACAAAAGCCACTTTACCACCTCAGATAGAAGAGGAAAAATCGTGGGATTGCACAGCTTTTACGCAAAAAGAGGCAAACAGAAACGCGCACCATGAGCGATATGGTGTCGCGTTTTGGCCATCAGGTGGGGCATTTTAGGCTGTTAGCGATCAGTAGCGGGGGTTGGCAACAACAAACTAAAGGTCGTACCTTGGCCGAGGATACTCTCAACCCAGATCTTCGCATTGAGCAACGCAACCAACGGCTTAACGAGAGAGAGGCCGAGGCCAGTACCACCAGCTTCAATTTTGAGCGGATTCTCGGTACGGTAGAAGCGATCAAAGATACGGCCAACATCTTCTGGTGCAATACCCACCCCAGTATCACGGATATTCACCTGGATATAGCGGCGGTCAACAAGCAAGTCATCGCGCACATAATCGGGCAGCGCATCCAGCTTCGCATCATGGGCTTCGACCGTAACAGAGCCACCCTTAGGGGTATACTTCACAGCATTAGAGACCAGGTTGAAGAGGATCTGGTGCAAGCGATGGGCATCAGCATACACCAGGGGCAACCCTGGAGGGATGGTGATAGTCAGTTCGTGTTCGCGCGCATTGACGAGGGACTGCACTTCAGAGATGACCCCACTGAGCACCTCAACCAGATGCAACGAGCGCCACTCCAGATCGACGCTACCCGATTCGATCTTGGTTATGTCAAGAACATCATTAATCAGGGCAATCATGCGCTCGGTATTAGAATGGATCGTATTAACAAACTCACGCTGGGTATCATTAAGTGGGCCAAGGCCACCCATCGCGAGGAGCTGGGTAAAGCCCTTGATAGCAGTCATGGGGGTACGCAACTCGTGGGACATCGTACCGATAAACTCAGTCTTCAGGCGGTCGGCTTCAATCTCGCGGGTAATATCGCGCACAACCAGCAGAGCACCGAGGAGTTGTCCATCCTCCTTAAGCACCGGTCCCATTGTCATACTCACCACACGCATCCCCACCTTAGCAGTAGAGGTAAAGATACGGCGCTGCTCATGGGCATCAAGCGGGCGATTGAGCAATTCAGTGAGGGGCATCTCTAGGGAACGAGCACCGAGGTAATGCTGAATAATATCGTGAAGGTTCCAGAGCAACAGATCTTCAATCGGACGTCCGAGGGCAATACACGACGCCTCATTCGCCATCAACACCGATCCATAGAGATCACAGACAATCACCCCATCAGCGAGATTCTGGAGAATAGCCTCAATCTGGCTCGCCTCAGTCTGTTGGCGGTCGAGCAACTCATAGCGTCGCTCAGCCTCAGAGGTAATCATCTGGAAGAGGTTTGCATTATTGACCCCAATGGCAATCGGGCCGGCACAGGCATAGACAAGGCGCAGGTGGCCTTCGTGGAAGTAGCCAGATGCGCGATGGGAGATAGAGATCACCCCCAGCACCTCACCCTGCATAAGCAGGGGCACAGCAATCATTGCACCGCTTCGTTTACGGACGGGATCACCAGGGATAGAGAGCCAGCGTTCATCGGTACTAATATCATCAATCAGCACACCCTTACGGTTCTGAGCCACCCACCCCGCGATCCCCGAACCAATGGGGAAGCGGATATAGTTACCGGGGCTGGCCGGGACACCATAGACCGCACGGGTAACAAGCAGGCCATCATCGCTCTCGGTGAGCATGATCGAGGCATGTTCGGCCTGACACATTTCTGCTACGAGCGAGAGAGACGTATTGAGGATTGAATCAAGATCGAGGGTACTACTCACCTCGGTCGAGATCTGGTTAATCGTTGCGAGGCGATCCTTCTCCTCCTGGAGTTGGCGGGTACGTTCTTCAACCCGTTGCTCCAGTTCGACATTCATCGAACGCACCTTGGTATAGAGTTGAGCATTCTGAAGCGCAATCGCGGCTTGGCTAATCACCCCTTGGGTGAGATCTTGTTGAAAGCGGAGATGCTCGACCGAGAGGGGATCTTGGAGGGAGACCACACCCACAGCTTGGTCATGCAGCAGCATGGGCAAGGCCATCACGCCACAGCCAGGGCAATACCAGGAGCCTTGTTGGGTCGGATCGGGATTCTTTTCAAACTGGATGCGCCCAGTATGGAACGCCCGCACCACCAGATCATCTTCGTGTTCAAGGCTAATCCGCAGCCCACGGCTCGTTTCTACATGCTCACCGGCCACATACTCAGCCACCAACTCGGTCGCTTCCTCAGCATCAGGCATCCAGACCGCCACATGAACCACATCGGTGAGGCGATGCAGGTTCGTAACGACCAATTCGAGGAGTTGTTCACGATCCAGGCTCGCGGAGAGGCGTTGGGAGATGTCATTAAGAGCCTTGAGTTGCAAGGCACGCTGATCAGCAGCAGAGGATGCCAGATCGAGGCTCTCGGCAATAAACTCACGTTCGCGCAGGGCATCGGCATTATGCGCCACCCAGCCATCGCTAAGAGTACGCAGAATATACTCAAAGAAGGTCTCAAAGTCATCAATCAGGGAGAGGATGTGATTAGGGTCGTCCAATTTGTCCCGAATCAGGTTACGGAAGGTGCGCTGGAAGGCAAAGGCACAGGTGAGGCGATCATTCAGAGACTGATCATGGACTTCATCACGCTGGCTAATAGCATAGAGGCGATGAGTAAGAGCTTGACAATCCCCTTCCACCGCTTGGATCAGCAGATCGTAGAGTTCATCAGCACCCACCCCCTTAGTGACAAGATCACCCGTATCGCCATCCCCCTCATCCCAAGCAGAAGGAGTAATAGCGATCAGATCCGCCCACAAAGCGGTAAGATCGAGGCGATGGTCAGAGAGCCATGTGGTAAGTTCATTCCGCATTGGTAGGGCTACTCATCTACTCGAACGACCACCACAGTGGCGTCGTCAGATAGCTTGCCATAGCGTTCCAGGATGAGTTCCGCCAGTTCTTGTGGCGGTTGACTCTGATGAATCTGAGTGTCAAGCGCAAAGCGGCTAGAGATGCCATCACTATATACAACGAAGGTATCGCCAGAATTATAGGTATAGGTGAGCTTCAGTAGTTGTGGTAAGCGGTAGCCAAGAATGCCATTCTTAGAGATAGGCTTGATCGAGTAGCTACTATAGACCTGAACACCGATATTCCCAACACCCACATAAGTTACAGCGTGTTGCAGCAGATTGAGGGTCAGGATACCAATGACTGCGCCACGGGTACCGTGCAGTGCCGTATGGGACTGCCGGATCAGATCGAGGGGTTCAGTCATCGGGTGGGCACGGATCACCGCAGCCGCTGCGTGGGCTGCGCGTGCGGCCTCTTCACCACCACCAAGACCATCAATAACAGCAATATGCAGGCCATGGGGGTCAAACTGCTCAACCAGAAAGACATCCCCGCTAACTGCCTGGCCCTTTTTGGGGCGGCAGACAGCCCCCCAACTAACGCTCATAGATTGATCTCCGCGATGGTCGCAACCACTTCACCGCATAGACACGGGTTCCCACATCCACCTGCGACTCGATCTGGAAATGGTCGGTAAGACGGCGCACCCCTGGCAACCCTGCACCCAAGGTATGAGCCGTGCTATAGCCATCCTGCATCGCCAGATCAACATCCACGATCCCTGGCCCGTGATCGGTCGCTTCGACCGCAATACCCAAGCCATGTTCAGAATCTTCGACACGACTAAAAGCCAACTGACCACCATTGGCGTGGGCCAACAGATTACGTGCCAGTTCAAGGATCACGATCTCGATCCGGGTACGATCCACCAGCTTAAAGCCCAGTTCATCAGCCATAGTCCGGCCTCGGCTCATGGCGAGGTAGACATCAACCTCTTTCTGAATCGGGCACACGACTGGCTGCATAGGTAGTACCGCAACTAGCAAATTAGGATAACCCACCCGGTAGCGATCTATTATAGCATGTGATAGAGAGATATAGACCTACCTACGTGGTTGTTGGAAGGTCGCACTATCCAGGGTAATCGTCACCGGGCCATCATTAATCAGAGCCACCTGCATATGAGCACCGAAGACCCCATGGGCAACCGTAAGCCCCAGACCACGGAGGGTCTCGACATAGACCTGAACGAGCGGAGCGGCGTGATCGGGCAGAGCGGCATCCAGAAAACTTGGGCGGCGTCCTTTGCGGGTATCAGCATAGAGGGTGAATTGGGAGACGACCAAAGCGGCTCCTTGGACATCAAGGAGTGAGCGATTGAAGCGTCCTTCATCATCGGCGAAGATACGCAAGTGGGCGCTCTTTTCGGCCAGCAGGCGGGCTTCAGCCTGACCATCGTTATGACCCACCCCCAACAAGACCAACAGCCCGTGGTTGATCGCCCCGACCACGTGATCCTCGACCGTCACAGATGCTTGAGAGACTCGTTGCAGAACCGCACGCATAGGTTAGGCTTCCTCAATCAGTTGGGCAAAGACAAGGCGTCCGGTTTGGGTCTGGTGAAGGCGAATGACACTCACCTCGATGGTCTTACCAATGAGATGGCGAGCATCCTCAACAATCACCGGCGTACCATCATCGAGGTAGCCCACGCCTTGTTGGCGAGCATTACCCTCATTACGAATGAGCACCTGGAGGCGCTGATCTTGCACCACTGGGGGGCGCACCGCCTCACTCAGTTGGTTCAGGCTCAGAACCTTAACCCCTTGCAGACTCGCAACCCGATTGAGATTGAAGTCATTCGTAATGACGGGGCAATCATACTGACGCGCCATCGCAACCAGTTTATCATCTACTTTCTTAACCCCGGCTACTTCGACATTGAGCACCTCAATCGGCAGGGGAGATTGTTTCTGCATCGTATTGAGCAATTCGAGACCCCGGCGACCCTTCGCACGGCGCAACTCATCGTTAGAGTCAGCCAATTGTTGTAGTTCCGTCAGCACAAAACTAGGCACAATCAGTGAGCCATTGAGAAAGCCCGTTTCCACAACTGCAGCAATACGGCCATCAATAATGGTACTCGTATCGAGAATATAGCGATGTAGGGCAACAGCCGGTTCGGCGGGAGTACCGAGAGTCAAGGCGGGGGCATTGCGACGCCATTGGCGTACACTGTCAATCATGTCACGTTTACGGATGGAAAAGATAGTAGCCCCCACATAGGCCGCAACACCAGCCACGATTATCGGCAGGTAGGTACCGAAGGGTGAGGGAAGTTTCGAGAGTGGCACGGTGATCAGCACAGCAAAGAAGAGGCCAATCATACTGCCAAGACCGACCAAGAAGAGTTCAGAAAGCGGGATATGACGAGACTGATTGAGCAGATTCAGGATCGGGTCAATCGTCAAGCGGGGCGTCACCAAGAGACCCAGCCCAGCCCCAGCAAGCATAAGCAAACGGGTAGCAGTAATCTGGAGTTCATCAGGGCGTGAATTTGAGAGAGATTCGCCAAGCGCACCACCAACATAGGTCAACACGAGCATCCCAACAATACGAACCAGAAAATTAAGACTAACCTTCATAGAAGCGTACCTAGAGATATGCCGAGCCACACCTCTACTTACGAGCAATGAGATTGACCACATCGGCCAACGAACGTGCAGGAACAAGAGTCATGCCAGTAGGAGGCGTCACCTGTGAGACAGCAGGCAGAACCGCGTGATGGAATCCAAGTTTAGCGGCTTCACTCAGACGGCGCTCGATCTGACTAACACTACGCAATTCACCAGAGAGGCCAATTTCCCCCAAGAGAACCATATCAGCAGCAAGAGGTTGGTTACGAAACGACGATGCAATAGCGAGAGCCACAGCGAGATCGGCGGCAGGTTCACTAATACGCAGGCCACCAACAATATTGACATAGATATCTTGGTTAAAGAGCGGCATCCCCACTCGTTTAGCCAAGACGGCCACGAGCATGAGCAGACGGTTAGGATCAAAACCGTTGGTAGTGCGGCGGGGTTGGGCATTACCGGTATGAGAAGTGAGCGCCTGCACCTCGATCAACAAGGGGCGAGTGCCCTCCATCATCACCGCCACCGCAGAACCGGGGCTACCGGCACTGCGTTCGGCCAAGAAGACCGCCGAAGGATTGAGGACTTCGCGCATCCCATCGCCGGTCATTTCAAAGACCCCCACTTCGTTGGTTGAGCCGAAGCGGTTCTTAACCCCACGCAAGAGGCGGTACTGGTGGAAGCGATCCCCCTCCAGATAGAGCACCACATCCACGATATGTTCGAGCACCCGTGGGCCAGCAATCGCGCCCTCTTTGGTGACGTGGCCGACCAAAAAGACGGGGATATGCAACTCTTTGGCCATGTGCATCAGGCGCAGCGCCCCCTCGCGCACCTGCGAGACACTCCCGGCGGCGCTACTCAACTCCTCCAGATAGACAGTCTGAATCGAGTCGATGATCACCAACTTAGGGCGCAGTTCACGGATCTGAAGGAGGATCGTATCGAGCGAATTTTCGGAGAAGACATAGAGGTCTTCGGCGTGCATACCCAAACGTTCGGCACGCAACTTGATCTGCTGGGCCGACTCCTCGGCACTGACATAGAGGGCAGGGCCAACATCAGCGGCAAACTGAGCCGAAACCTGGGAGAGGAGGGTTGTCTTACCCACCCCCGGATCGCCACCAATCAGCACTACCGAGCCAGGAACCAGACCACCACCGAGGACACGGGTAAACTCCGCGCCCATGATTGGCAGGCGCTCAAAGCCACCCACAGCCACATCGCGCAGACGTTGGGGGCGCACCCCCACCAGCACGCTCTCGCGGGCTTTAGCGCGTGAGTGCGAGGTTTCGATCTGTTCAACAAAGCTATCCCAGGTGCCACAATCGGGGCACTTACCCATCCAGCGGCTCTGCTGGGCACCGCACTGCTGACAGACAAAGATAGTGCGTGACTTGGCCATGGGGTTATTATACCATTGTAGATCGTTGATCTGGATCGAGTTCCAGCGAGGGAGATCGGGGCTGATAGAGGCAGTACTGGCGTTGCACAGGAAAGCGCAGACCCTGAAACAATCCGAGCCAGGGCACCCATAGATGAATGATACCAATCCTGAGGCGTTGCAAACTACGCCACTTCAAGAGTGCCGAGACACTCTGACGAATGCCCTGGCTCCAGAACCATTCAAACAAAATAGCCAAACCGATCATATCGCCGCAGCGGAGGTACTTACCCACAGCCGCACCTGTACCCAGGGCATAATTCCAGTGATTACGGCGCACCGCCGACCAATAGCGCCACTGGAGGTGATGAAGTATCGCTTTTGGTGTATAGACAATACGCCCACCCGCACATAGGATGCGATACCCCAAATCACGATCCTCCCAAGCCCGTAAATCACCTCCTGCACCCAGTACGGGATCAAAACCTCTCACATACTGAAAGGCATCGCGGCGCACACCCATATTTGCCCCATGGCCAAAACCGAGATTCAGACGATTGCGGACATACACCCGGCGCTGAAGTGAAGGCTTTACTGCCGTATCGAGGATACGCTGATTCGCTACATTCGAGACATGATTAGCCGTGGAATAGAGCGGTAGCACACGCCCAAAAACCGCCCAGACGTGAGGGTTGAGCAACTCCTGTGCCATCTCAGAGACCCATTCAGGATGCACACGGCAATCATCATCGGTAAAGAGAATGATCGGGGCACTACCGGCAGAGACACCGACATTCCGCGCTAGGCTCGCACCGGGAAGCGACTGCCGCACATAGCGCACACGCTGATCGGTTTGGGAGTAGCGAGCCACAACTCGTTCGGTAGCTGCGTCATCACTCTGATCCACAATCCAGAGGGTAAAATCGGTATGGCTACTCTGTCGAACACTCACTATCAGCGGCTCAATAAGTTCCGCACGATTCCGTGTCGCTATTACAATATCAACGGAAGGAAGATGCATGAGCATAAAGATTATTCTACCCAGAATTACAGTGTTTATGCCGCATAGCAAGTAATGCGCCTTCCATCGTTCCGCGCATCAACCATAGTATCCGTCCGAGTACCGGCGGTTTACGCAGATGGCACAGGTTTTCAACGATTGGCACAAGCACCATTGCATTCACCATCGCCATATAGAGACGTAGAGCTTGCCAATGACCAGAGCAGATCAGTCGCCCATACGCCGCACCCACCGAGAACATACTATTTCGCATCAGGATACGGTTCTCAGCAAAAGTACGGAAGCCGTGGTGGATCACTGCAACCTGGTTGAGACGATAGATCGGGTAGCCTGCAACGAGAACGCGCAAGGCACTATCCAGATCATCGCCATTACGAAAATGAGCGCCGGGACCAAAACGGACATCAAAGCCGCCAACAGCCTCGGCTACGGAGCGGCGGATTGCCAGCCCAGCACCGATACCGACATTCACCCCATCACACGTTTGCCAGTCGGACAAGTCTTCAATCAGGTACACCTGCGGGCTGATGCTGATCGGGATGTAACCGGTATGTGGATCGTGGGGGCCAGCAATCACATCACAGAAGGCCATGCCGAGATGAGGATAACGCAGAAAGGGTGCCACCATTGCGGCAATCCAATTGGGCGGTACCACACAATCATCATCGGTCATCAACACCAGATCGCTATGGGAGAACGCGAGACCAATATTCCTAGCGATACTCAAACCATGGGTTGCCGTATGAACATAGCGCAGCCGTGAGTCCCTACCAAACTCAGCAACCGTAGAAGCAGTAGATAGTTCGTTGCTCTGATCAATAATCAGTACGTTGAAGTGAAGATAGGTATTCTCCAGTACACTCCTGATCGTCGCACGGATAGCAGCACCCCGATTACGGGTGCAGATCAAGACCGTGACAGAGAGCGGCATTGTGGGTAAAGTGGCTGTCATACACAGATCTCATTCCAGTGGCTGGTAGCTACGACAGGCCAAGAAAGCCGCGTGTGCGCACCGGCGGGGTGGTAACGAGACCTTCAATGAGGCCACGTAGGAGCCAGAAGGCACGCCCTAGCTTACGTGGCGGTTGGCGGTGGGCAAGATCGTTGAGGGCGGGCACAAGCACCGCAACCTTAAAGACCGCGAGGTAGTAACGCATGGAGATCCAGTGGCCACGCCGAAGCAACTGGCCATAGAGACCACCGATCCCAAACAGGTTTCTACGGGTGAGATGGCGACCCTGCTCATGGGTGCGAAAACCATAGTGAACTACCCCGACTGCGGTGGTACGATAGATCTGATAGCCCGCCACCAAAACATTCAGCGTGAATTCTAGATCATTAGCACTCCGAAAGCGCGATCCAGAGCCAAAGAGGGGATTAAATCCACCAATGGATTGGAGACTTGATCGTCGCAGCGCCATACCCGCCCCGATACCGACATTGACCCCGTCGCTGGTTTGCCAATGAGCCAGATCTTCGATCAAGAATGAATGGCCAGCAATGTTGACTGGTATCCAGCCAGCCTGGGGATCATGGGGGGCGGCGATGACATCACAGAAGACGACTGCCACCTGTGGATAGCGCACAAAGGGTGACACCATCTCGCTGATCCAATCAGGTGGCACCTCGCAATCATCATCGGTGACAACCACAATATCGCTCGTACTCATGGCAATGCCGATATTCAGCGCCATACTCAGACCTTGCGTATGGGTACGGACATAGCGCAAGCGCGGATCAGCAGCAAAGGCGGCGACGGCATGCTCGGTGCTGCGATCACAACTCTGATCAACGACGAGAAGGGTAAACTCTGGGTAATGGCAAGCGAGGATGCTACGTAGGGTACTCTGGATTGATTCGCCCCGATCCCGTGTGCAGATCAAGACCGTGATTGACGGTTTGCAGGAAACAGATTGGTTGTTAGGTGAGGTGGTTCGTATAGCATTCATTGTGTGGTGACGCATAATCCTACAGAGGTTGGAGAAGGTTCACTTCATACAACCTCTGTAGGATTATACATCCATGCACATCATGCCAAGGCTGGGCTCTCGGCATCTTCTGATTCTGCGGAACCTGCGGCTTCAGCATCAATTTGGCGCTGGGAGCGGAGGCGCAGCAGATCCTCTTCGGCATCAATCACCACAGAATCGCCATTCTGGAAACGTCCGGAGAGGAATCCTTCTGCGAGCGGATCTTCGATTAGATTGGTGATGATACGGCGCAGCGGGCGCGCACCGAAGGCGGGATCATAGCCCCGTTTAGCCAGCAGATCGAGGGCATCGCGGCGCACATCAATCGTGATCTGGTGATCTTCGAGTTGCTTCTGCACACGCTTGAGCATAATTCCGGTGATCTGGTGGATCTCCTCGGTGGTAAGCGGGTGGAAGATGATCGTCGCGTCAATCCGGTTGAGGAACTCCGGCCGGAAGAGGGTCTTGAGTGCATCATCAACCTTACGGCGCATATCGGTCTGGTCAATGTCGTTGGCCGGGCCACCGAAGCCAATGCGCGAGGCGCGGCGGATATGCTCGGTCCCAACATTGCTGGTCATGATGATGATCGTGTTGCGGAAATCCACCTTGCGACCCTTGCCATC